>Ga0180430_10000047_pt1 | contig 137399 bp, 123 predicted proteins | sample SS_ome_9_FD_132999 | JGI IMG/M metagenome (GOLD analysis project Ga0180430, IMG submission 132999) | Hypersaline lake sediment archaeal communities from the Salton Sea, California, USA - SS_1_S_2 metaG | ecosystem: Environmental > Aquatic > Non-marine Saline and Alkaline > Hypersaline >...
ATGGAGACGATGGCCGAACAGCGGGCGCGCACCGCCTCGGCCAGGCCGTAGCTCTCGTTGCCCAGGGCGAGGACCGCGGATTCCGGCGGCGCCCATTCCTGGAGGGGCACGCCGCGGGGATCACCCTCTACACCGATCACCGGACGGTCCTCCAGCTCGAGCCAGGCCGGCAGGTCCTCCACCAGGCGCACCGGGATCCAGTGCTCGCAGCCACGGGCGGCACGGCGCAGGCGGGGATGGTCGAGGCGCAGCCAGGGGGTGGCGTGGACCAGGCCTTCGAAACCGAAATTGTCGGCCAGGCGGAGCACCGAGCCGGCGTTGTACGGGCTGCGCACCTGGTCCAGGGCCACGGCCACCGGGAAGCGCGGCACCCAGCTCACCGCAGGGCCGGGCTCCACCAGCGGCCCCTCGTTCTCCCGGGGCGCGCCAAAGAGGTTGTGGAAGGCGGCATATTCCTCGAGGGCCTCGGACGGGGTGAGCCAGGCGGGCGGGCGGTAGCGGTCGAGTGGGGACCAGGCCTGCATCGCGCGATACCTTTCGAGAAAGCGCTCCCAGGCCGCTTCTTCTCCCTCGACCAGGGCAGCCCCGGCGTCAGCCGCCAGCTCGGCGAACAGGCGGTGCCGTGCCGGCTGGGGCAGCCGGGTGAACTTCATCTTCCCCACGGTCCAGGCCGATCGCTCCATTCCCTTTCTCCTGCAGGTATCCACCCTGTTTCTTTCACTTTATCACCGACGGCACGCACGACCAACAGCGCCATGGTTTGACTCGCCCGAACCGCCCTGCATATCATGTCCGTTCCATGGCTACCGAGAAGATCATCATTGCCGGGGCCGGTCCGGCCGGGCTCACCGCCGGGCACCTGCTGGTGCGCGAAGGCCGGTCGCCGCTGGTCCTCGAGCAGCGGGACCGGGTGGGCGGCATCGCCTGCACCGAGGAGTACAATGGCTTCTTCTTCGACATGGGGGGGCACCGTTTCTTTTCCCGTCACGCCGCACCCCGCAAGATCTGGGAGGAACTGCTCGGTGACGACTTCCTGACCCGCGAACGGCTCTCCCGCATTTATTACCGCGGCACCTTCTTCGACTACCCGCTCAAGGCCCTGAATGCCCTGGCCGGCATCGGCCCCTTCGGCGCGACGGCAATGGCCGCCAGCTACGTCCGCTGGCGCATCTTCCCCCACCCCGAGGTGGTCAATTTCGAGCAGTGGGTCACCAACCGCTTCGGCCGCAAGCTCTTTCGAACGTTTTTCAAGAGCTACACCGAAAAAGTCTGGGGCATCCCCTGCTCGGAGCTGCAGGCCGAGTGGGCGGCCCAGCGGATTCGCGACCTCTCGCTGAGAAAGGCGATCCTCGGCGTGTTCACGCCGCAGAAGAAGCGCACGAGAACGCTCATCGACAGCTTCCGCTACCCGCGCCGGGGGCCGGGGATGCTCTGGGAGGCGATGCAGCGCTCGGTGGAGGCCGGGGGCGGCGCGGTGCGCCTGGGCACGCGGGTCGTCGCCGTGCACCACGACAACGGCCTGGTGCGCGGGGTGACGGTGGAGCGGGACGGCGCGAGGGAGGAGATCGCCGCCCACACGCTGGTGAGCACCATGCCGGTGACCTCCCTCGTGCAACGGCTCGACCCGGCGCCGCCGGCCGAGGTGCTTGAAGCGGCGGGCCGGCTCTCCTACCGGGATTTCCTCACCGTCTGTCTCATCGTCGACCGGGAGGAGATCTTCCCCGACCAGTGGATCTACGTCCACGATCCGGACGTGCGCATGGGCCGCATCCAGAACTATCGCAACTGGAGCCCCGAGATGTGCCCCGAGCCTGGGCGCACCGGCCTGGGGCTGGAGTATTTCTGCAGCAAGGGGGACGACCTCTGGACCATGCCCGACGACGAACTGGTGGCGCTGGGCACCCGTGAGCTCGATGCCATGGGTCTGGTCCCGGCAGGGCTGGTCAGCGACGCCACGGTCTACCGTGTGCCCAAGGCCTACCCGATGTACGATGCCGGTTACGCCGAGGCGCTCGATGTGCTGCGCCGCCACCTCGCCGGGTACGAGAACCTGCAGACCATCGGCCGCAACGGGCTGTTTCGCTACAACAACATGGACCACTCGATGCTCACCGCCATGGCCGCGGCAGACCATCTGGTCACCGGCAGCGGCGAGGACGTCTGGTCGGTCAATGACGAACAGGTTTACCACGAGTCGGCGCCGGAAGAGGCCCTGGCCGATGGCGAGCACCAGGCGGCCCGGGCCCTGGAATCGGTGTTTCAACGGCTGGACAGCATCGCCCTGGGCGGGGCACTGGGCATCCTCGGCGGGACGCTGATCGTGTTGCTCACCCTGGCCCAGCTGGCCGTGGGCAGCCCCGAGGCGGGCGGCATGCTTGGGCTGCTCGGGCAATACCTGCCGGGCTACTCGGTGAGTCTGCCCGGGGCGCTGGCCGGGCTGGCCAACGGCCTGGTCTTGGGCTTCGCCCTTGGCTGGACCGGGGCCACCGTGCGCAACGCGCTCACCGCCCTGGTCTGGATGGCTTTGGGCTTCAGGGCCGGCCGGCCCTTCGGCGGCCAGTTCCTCGACTACATCTGAGCGGAGGAATCGATGCAGGACAACGGCACCACAGGCGGCGGCTCACCGGAGCTGCGCATCTACCGCATGAGCGCGCTGGTCAACGGCATCGTCTACGGCGTGATCTGCGGCGTCGTGCTCTTCCTCATGACCGCCTTGCTGCTGGTCAAGGGCGGCGAGGTGGTGGGACCGCACCTCGTATTGCTCGGCCAGTACCTGCCGGGCTACGACGTCACCTGGTCCGGCAGCTTCCTCGGGCTGCTCTACGGCCTGGTGCTCGGCTTCATCTTCGGCTTCTTCGCGTCATGGCTCTACAACCTGATCAGTCGCCTGCGGCAGGGGAAGTAGCCCCGGGGAAGAGAAATGATCCGATGACGAGGGCTGGAAACGAAACAGCGTTACCGACCGGGCGGCTGATGGGCCTCGATCCCGGGGAAGCGCGGATCGGGGTTTCGCTCACCGATGAGGAGGGCCTGGTGGCCATGCCGCTGCTCACCATCGAGCGGCGCAACCGCCGGGAAGACACGGCGCGGATCATTGCGCTTGTCGAGGAGCACGCCGTGGTGGCCCTGGTGGTGGGCGTGCCCTACCAGCTCGACGGGACCACCGACGAGCAGGCTGGGAAAGCGCTCAATTTCGCCCGGCGGCTGAAGCGACGGCTGGACGGCGTGCCGGTGATCACCTGGGACGAGCGGCTGACCACGAAGGAAGTGGAACGGGTGCTGCTCGAGGGGGATGTTTCGCGCCGGGACCGGCGCAAGGTGGTGGACCAGTTGGCCGCCACGCTTATTCTCAACAGTTTCCTGGAGGCGCAGCGTCATGGCTAGGGCGGCCAAAAGGCCGGGATGCCGCACGGCCGTTTTCCTCGTGGCCGTTCTCCTGCTCGCCCTGCTCGCCGCCTCGTTCACCGCCTGGCGCGGCATCACCGCCCCGTTCCTGGTGGGCGGGGATACGAAAGACGTTGTGGAAGTGGAAATCCGACCCGGCAGCACCGCCGCCGGCATCGCCGCCACCCTGCACCGCCGTGACGTGCTGGCCGACCCCTTCTGGTTCCGTGCGCTGGTATCCGCCCGGGGGGCCGCCGGCGACCTCAAGGCCGGCACCTACCGCTTCCGGGGCCGGATGAGCGCTGCGGACGTGCTGGAGGTCGTGATCGCCGGCCCGCCACCGGCCGACCTCCGGGTAACCATCCCCGAGGGGCTCACCGTGCGTGAGACCATCGGCCGTCTTGTCGGAAAGGGACTGGGGACCGAAGACGGCTTCGAGAAGGCCCTGCTGGAATCGATGCCCCTGGTGCACCGCTTCGATCCGCAATCCGATGACGGCGAGGGCTACCTCTTTCCCGACACCTACCGTTTTGCCGAACAGAGCAGCGAACGACACGTGCTGCGCACGATGATCTACCGTTTCCTCGAGGCCGCAGCAAGGGCCATGGGAACCTCTCCTGGAGGCGGTGACACCGGCCTGGACCTGCGGCAGATAGTGACCCTGGCCTCCCTGGTTGAGAAGGAGACCGCGCTGGACGATGAGCGGGGCCTGGTGGCCGGAGTCTTCGCCAACCGCTTGCGCCGGGGCATGTTGCTGCAGTGCGACCCCACGGTGATCTATGCCATCGAGCGTTCCGGCCGCCCGGTAAAACGACTGCTCCGGGCGGACCTGGAGTTCGATTCCCCATGGAACACCTACCGCCACGCCGGACTGCCCCCCGGTCCCATCTGCTGCCCCGGCGCAGCCTCCCTGCGCGCGGCCAGCCGTCCCGCCGAGACCCGCTACCTCTTCTTCGTGGCCGATGGCGAGGGGGGACATGACTTCTCCCGCACCATCGGCGAACACAACCGTGCCGTGGCCCGCTACCGCGCCTGGCAGCGCCGCAACCGACCCTGACCCGGCAGCGAAACCGGGACGAGCGACCCGACGCTTCTCCGACAGTGAAGATTACGGGCTCTCCGGCGAGCTGAAGAATGCCGAAAAAACAGGCCGGCGCCCGGCCTGTTCCAGGGCGCATCCTTTTCTTGACACAGGGTTGTTTGGTCGCTACTATCCAAATCTTCGTTAACGGATTGATCCGTTTGAAGATCATTCGCTATCGTGCGGTGGTCGCCGAACGGGTTCGAGGAAAGCAACGGGCTGGGCCGACCGATGAACGAGAACGTGTTTGCCAAAATTGAAGACGCCATCGAAGACATCCGCAACGGCAAGATGGTCATCGTCTGCGACGACGAGAACCGTGAAAACGAGGGCGACCTGACGCTGGCCGCGGAAAAGGTCACGCCGGAGGCGATCAATTTCATGGCACGCCACGGCCGCGGCCTGATCTGCCTGCCGATGACCGAGGAGCGCTGCGACGAGCTCGAACTGCCGTTGATGGTTCACGACAACACCAGTCGTTTCGAGACGGCGTTCTGCGTTTCCATCGAGGCCCGGCACAAGGTCTCCACCGGCATCTCCGCCGCCGATCGATCCGCCACGGTGCTCACCGCCATCGACGCCAGGACGAAACCCGGCGACCTGGCCCGCCCGGGGCACATGTTCCCGCTGCGGGCCAAGCCCGGCGGCGTGCTCCAGCGCACCGGGCAGACCGAAGCCGCGGTGGACCTGGCCCGGCTGGCCGGCCTTTATCCCGCCGGGGTGATCTGCGAAATCATGAACGAGGACGGCACCATGGCCCGGGTGCCCCAGCTCTCGAAATTCGCCGCCGAGCACGGGTTGAAGGTCGTCACCGTGGCTGACCTGATCACCTACCGGCTGCAGCACGAATCGTTCATCCGCAAGGTGGCCGAGCCGAAGCTGCCCACCCCGGTGGGCGACTTCAAGATCGTGGCCTACGAAAGCATCATCGACGGTGTCTACCACGTGGCACTGACCATGGGCGACATCGAGGCCGACGACCCGGTGCTGGTGCGGGTGCACTCCCGCTGCCTCACCGGCGACGTGTTCAGCTCCCTGCGCTGCGACTGCGGCGATCAACTGGAAACGGCACTGGCCATGATCGCCAAGGAGAAGCGGGGCGTATTCCTCTATATGAACCAGGAGGGCCGCGGCATCGGCCTGCTGAACAAGCTCAAGGCCTACGAGCTGCAGGACGGGGGCAAGGACACGGTGGAAGCCAACGAGTGCCTCGGCTTCAAGGCCGACCAGCGCGACTACGGCATCGGGGCCCAGATCCTGCGCAAGATGGGCCTGGGCAAGATCCGCCTGCTGACCAACAATCCCCGGAAATACATCGGGCTGACCGGCTATGGCCTGGAGATCGTCGAGCGGGTGCCGATCGAGATCCCGCCCTGCGCGGACAACGAAAAGTATCTGCGGACCAAGAAGGAGAAGCTTGGTCACCTGTTGAAATCGGTCTGATCGGGCCCCGTGCGGACCGCCAAGGACCTGCCATGACCGCGCCACCGGAACACAGCTCGTCCAGCGGTCCGTTCATCAACCCGCCCGCGATCGGCTTTCCCGAGGCCTTCCGCCACCTTGAACCCATTCTCCGCGGGGACATCTTCGATTCCCCGCTGCCCCTCGAGGAGGTCTGGCGCTGCGGCCCCCTGGAACTGTCCAGAGAGCAATTGACCCGGCGCCTGAATGACAACGGTCCAGCCACCCCCGCCACCGGCCGTTCAGCCTGGCGGCGGACCACACCCTCTTCGAAATGACCGCCAGGGAGGAAGGCCGATGAGTCGCCATGCGCCGCGAATCTGGAGCAACGGCATCCTCCTGCTGCCCGGCGGCGACCTGCGCCGGGGACACCTGCGGGTCAGCCGGGGACGGATCGAGGAGGTCCTCTTCGACGAGCGGCCTGGCCGGGCAAGAGACGACGCGGTGGACCTGGAGGGTTACCTGGTGCTTCCCGGGCTGATCAACGCTCACGACCACCTCGATTTCAACTGTTTCCCGCCCTGTGCGCCGAACCGGCCCTACACCAACGTGGCGGACTGGTTCGCCGACGTGCGCTCCGGTGAATCCGACCGCACCATCGACTCGGTCACCACGCTGCCCCTAGAGCAGCGCCTGCTGGCCGGGGCCTTTAAAAACCTGCTCTCCGGCGTCACCACCGTGGCGCACCACAACCCGCCGCGGCGCAGCCTTCACGGCCGGAAATTCCCGGTGACCGTGCCACGGGGCATGGGCTACTGCCATTCACTGGACACCGAGCCTGACCCGCAGCGCACCCTGCCCCGGGAAATCGCGCATCCCTGGGTCATCCACGCCGCCGAGGGCACGGACCGCCGTGCCGCCGGCGAACTGGCCCGTCTCGAAGCGCTGGGCTGCCTGCGGCCTGGCACGGTGCTGGTGCACTGCCTGGGCATCGACCGGGCCGAGGACCCGGCGAGAATCGCCAGGGCCGGGGCCGGGGTGGTCTGGTGCCCCGCGTCCAACCGGTTCCTCTACCAGGCCGTGGCGCCGGTGGAGCTGCTGCGGCGTCACGCCCGGGTGGCCCTGGGCACCGATGCGATGATCAGCGGGGGCCGGGGCATGGTCGACGAGCTTCGAGCGGCCCGGCAGGCCGCTCCGTTTCTGAGCCCGGCGCAACTGATCGGGATGGCCACCGACCGTGGCGCCGGAATACTCGGCCTTTCCCCGGCCAAGGGTGTCATCGCTCCCGGCGCCGAAGCCGACCTGGCCTGCTTCCCCCTCCCCGGAGCGGGCACTGATCCGCTGGAAGCGCCCTTTACCGCTCCCGGCCCGGCCCTGGTCGCCCGTGGCGGGGCTCCGCAGTTTGGCGAGGCCGCTTTCCGGCCCCTGCTGCAGCGGCTGGGCCTCGACCCCAGGCCCGTGACCCTCGAGCAACGGGAGCTGTGGATGCCGAAACGCATCCACCGCCTCTTCACCCGCATGCTCTCGGCCACCCGCGGCTGGCCGCCGTTCGCCGGCCTGGCCGGACCCGGTTGACACCCCGGACACCCATCTCCCTATAATGATCCTCCGTGCGGCTGTGACCTGCGACCCGGAGTTGTCCCGATGCCTTCTTCCAGTCCCCAGCTTTCAGTGATCATCCCGGCGCACAATGCATCGGACACCATCGGCCGCGTGCTCGACGCCCTGCTCGCCGGCAGCGGCGCCGCACCGGAAATCCTGGTCGTGGATGACGCCTCCACGGACGAAACCGCGGCGCTGGTGGAGCACTACCCGGTGCAGCTGCTGCGCCGCGACACCTGCGGCGGCCCCTCAGCCGCCCGTAACCAGGCCGTGGAACATGCCACCGGCGAACTGGTGGTCTTCATCGACGCCGACGTGGAAGTGGCCCCGGACACGCTGGCCCTCATCGCCGCCCATTTCTCTGCAAATCCCGACATCGCGGCCCTGTTCGGCTCCTACGACAGCGCACCGGCCGCCCCGGGGCTCATCTCCCGCTACCGCAACCTGCTGCACCACTTCGTGCACCAGCACGGCGCCAGGGAGGCCGCCACCTTCTGGTGCGGCTGCGGGGCGGTGCGCCGCCATGTATTCCGCGAACTTGGCGGTCTCAGCGAGGCCTTTCCCCGGCCGTCCATCGAAGACATCGAGTTCGGTGCCCGGCTCCACGATGCGGGCCACCGCATCCACCTCGTTCCCGAAATCCAGGTCAAGCACCTCAAGGCCTGGAGCCTGGGCCGCATGATCCGCACCGACGTTTTTCAACGCGCCATCCCCTGGACCCTGCTCATCCTCGGCAGCCGCCACCGGCGCTGGGACCTCAACCTGCAGTTCCGTCACCGTCTGAGCGCGATGACCGTCTTCGGGTTCCTGCCGCTGCTCATCGCCGGCCTGGTGGTCCACCCGCTGATCCTCGTCGCGGCGGCGGCCTGCCTGCTGCTTTTCCACCTGCTCAACCGCGACCTGTTCCGTTTCTTCGTCAACACCGAAGGGGTGTGCTTCGCCCTGGCCACCCTGCCGCTGCTGCTGCTCTTCTACGTGTACTCCACCCTGGCGTTCGGCGCCGGCCTGGCGCTCCACCTGACAGGCCGCCGCCTCGTTTGACGGGGGACCCATGCCGCCCACCGCCCTGCTGCTGCCGATCTTTCTTGTTTTGCCAGGCTTCGCTTTCGCCCGTGGCCGGCGGTGCTGGACCGTGGCCGAGATGTTCTTTCTCTCGCTGGCCATCACCGGCTGGACCGCGCAGACCCTGGCCCTGGCCGAAAGATTCACGCTGCCCTGGCTCACCGCTTCCCTGCTGGCCGCCTCGATGATCCTCCTCCTCCGCCGTCCCGGCTGCGATGAGGCGGTAGCGGGAACGCTGCGGCGGAGTGTGCCTGGCCTGATCGCCCTGGGCATCGCCCTCGTGCCGGCCCTGCTGATCTACCGCCCCCCCGGCGTGGCCCTGATTGGCTTCTGCCGGGCGCCTTCGTTCCACAATCTCGGCCTGTTCCTGGCCCGCCATGGCTCGCTTCCCACACCCAGGGCCATCGACGGCCTTGCCGGAGCCGCGGAAGCGCTCCACGGTGCGGCCGGCCCGGGCCTGGTCCATCCCGCCCTGACCGGCCTGATGCAGCTGCTCGGCGGGGAGGCCTGGGCGTCCTGGACCACGGCAGCCGTGGCCTGGTTCTCCCTGGCCGCGGTCTTCCTCCTCGGCCGCCGACTCACCGGCGCAAACTGGTTCGGGGCGCTCTTCCTTTTTTCCCTGGCTCTCAATTACCCCCAGGTCTGGCTGGCCCGCACCGCATTGCCGGAATCGGCGGCCCAGTTGCTCGTGCTCTGCTCGACGCTGTTCTTCCTCCGGGGTGACGACCGTGGTCCCGGCACGGCGGCGTCGGCGTTCTGCCTCGGCACCGCCATTCTTACCGCTCCAGGACTGCTTCCGGTGGTGCCCGCGGCCCTGCTCCTGCTCCTGGCCCTTCACGCCGGCGCGGAGCAGGCAGATCGCCGGCGGGCGGCCCGGTTCACCCTCCTCGTGATGCCCTTTCTCGTCCAGGGCTGGATGCAGTCCGTGATCCTCGGCCGCCCGGGTGGTGTGCTGCCGCCGACAGCTTTCCTGCTGCCCGCCGCCGCTGCCGCGTTCGCTGCCGTGGCCGCGATCCTGCCGCTCCCGGACCGCTTTCGCCGATTTCTGCCCCTGGTCACCCGGGTCCTCTTCGTCAGCGTCTGCGGCGCGTGGCACGGCACCTTTCTCGCCGCCGTGCCTCGCTTCGCCGGGGGCACATCGCACTGGGTGACCTGGTATGTCACCTTGCCCTTCCTCGTCCTCTGCATCGGCGGTCTGCTCTTCGGCTCGGCCAGGCCATCACGCGCCGCGGCCCTGGCCCGCAGCCTGGGCCCCCTGCTGCCCCTGGCCCTGCTCACCGCCCTGCGACTCTTCCACAACCCGGGCAGCGACGGCCTCCAGCCCTGGTCGGCCAGGCCCTTCAGCGTGGCGGTGATCCCCGCGGTGCTGCTTATCGCCCTGCTCTTCCATCGCGCCGTGTACCGTCGGCTCGCCCACCCGGCTCCCCGCATCGCCTGGGGCGCCTGCCTCGCCGTGATGCTGGGGCTCAACCTGGCCAACCTGATGCCCATGGCCACTGCTCGTCCCGGTCTCGGCGACGCGGACCTGGTCCGAAGAGTGGCCGAAACGCTCGGCGACCGCTCCTGGGGTACCGTCGTGGTGGAAAGCGGTCCGGGAGTGCGCGGCCTGCACCTGGCCCTGGAAGGCGGCCGGGGCATCAGGTCCGCGGCCCTCACCGGCAGGCCCGGGGACCGGGAGCACTTCCACCGGCTGGTGCGCGAAAACGACAACGCCGGCCGGCCCACGGCGCTGGTGGTGCAGGAGGGGGTATTCACGCCCGACCCCTCCCTCGTGCGCCTCGACCTCCTGGGTACGATCACCGGCGAAGCGCGCCTCCTCCCCCCTGCCCGGGACCACCTGCCCTCATCGGCCTCTCTGGAAACCTGCCGGCTGCTGATCTTCCGCGTGTCCACGGGCAACGGCATGCCCCTGCCCGGGCCGCCCGCCGTCGACGTGGGCGACTACCGGCAGGACTGGCCGCTGCTGGCTGATGGATTCCACGAAACGACGCAAACGGAGCACGGGGGGTTCCGCTGGACCGGCGAACAGGCCGGGCTCCGCCTGCCGGGCGGCTCCGGGGCCGTGACACTCACCGTGGGCGGCTTCCGGCCACCCGGCGCCCCCGAAGCCGTGCTTGCCGCATCTTTTTCCGGAGACGCCGCCCCACCGTTCACCAGTCGGCTGCCCCGCCGGGGCTTTATCACCATCACCCTTCCCCGGCCTCCCGGAACCGCCCCGCTGCTCCGCCTGCGCAGCACGGTCTTCCGCCCGGCGCCCTGGCTCACCGGTAAGGGAACCCGGGTTCTGGGGTTCCAGCTCGCCGGGGCCCTCGTCCACCCGTGTCCCGCCGATCAGGCGGAACCACCTGTAAATCCATGAGAAAACCGCGCTTCCGGGCGTCCCGCAGGCATCGATTCCATTGACAATAAGCGGCCGGGTATGGTAATTCTAACCGCGAAAAATAAAAGGCTTATGGTTTTGAGCCGACCCCGCCGATCAACAACCTGTTGATCGCCCGGTCATACCGGCGGGAATCAAACGGAGAAGAGGCGCATCCGCCCCGCCGGGCACAGCATCATAATTCCAACAAGGAGATTTGCGCGATGATTCTCAGAGGCTCCAGATTGGGCGGATTGACGGCAGTCTTCCTGCTGACCGTCTTGGTCACCCTCCTCGTCCAGGTCGATGCCTCGGCCATTCCGGCGTTCGCCCGAAAGTACGAGACGTCCTGCACCACCTGCCACGTGATCTACCCCAAGCTCAACGCCTACGGTGAGGGATTCCGGAACTCGGGCTATCGCTTCATCGGCAATGACGAGGAGCTGGTCAAGCAGGAGGACATCCCCATGGGCGCCGATGCCTGGAAACACGTCTTCCCCCACGGCACCTGGCCCGGGGCCCTGCCCCGCTATGTCCCCCTGGCCATCCGTGGCGCGTTCGGCGCGGCCTACTACCCGGACGATGACGTCAAGGACAGTTCCTTCCAGACGCCCTGGGAGGCATCGCTGATGTGGGGCACCACCCTCGGGGAGCGCATCTCCACCTACGGCAAGGTCAACCTCGACGGCGGCAGCCTCGACCGGGCCTTTGTCCGCTTCAACAGCATCTTCGGCAACACGCTGGGCGAGAACAGCTTCAACGTCAAGCTGGGCAAGCTCGAGGCGGGCATCGTGCCCTACTCGCTGACCCGCTTCATCGGCATCTCGGTGCCCCTGGTCTACGGCATCAACCGCAGCGAGGGCGACTTCACCTACGGTGCACGCACCCGCGGGCTGGAAGTGGACGGCCTCCTCGGTCACAACTTCAAGTACACCGTGGGCATGGCCAACGGCAGCAACAGCTTCCGTGACGACGATGACAACAAGGACATCTACGGTCGCCTGGCCTGCAAGATCGGCGGCATCGGCCTCGACGGCTACAGCAAGGCCCTGGAAGAGGGTGGCGAGCTTCCGCAGACCAACAATTGGACCGACAATTCCTTCACCATCGGCATCTCGGCCTACGAAGGCACCGAAACGCTGGATGACATGATCGAAAACGACGTGAGCCGGCTGGCCGTGGACGCCAGGCTTCAGCTGGGCAACCTCGACCTCTACGGCATCTATATCGACGAGGAGGACAGCAACCCCTTCGGCCGGGAGGAAGGCGCTGTCTTCGAACCGTGGGAATCCTCGGTCTGGTTCGCCCAGGCCGACTATGTCTTCCTTCCCTGGGTCGTGGGCTACCTGCGCTACGAGGAACTGGAGGACGCCATCGACCCGCGCGAGGGCCCGCTGGAGAACCTCGAACGGTTCGTGCCGGGAGTGGTCCTCGCCATCCGTGCCAACATCAAGCTGACGCTCGAGGCCCAACTGTACCAGGACGATTTCAACGGGGACGTCTACCAGGCGATGATCGACCTCGCCTTCTGACGCCGCCCGGCGCCCCGCCGTCGGCATTCCCGGCGGCGGGGAATCGTATATCAACACCAGCAAGGGGATGATCGATGAAGAGAAGCATGAGAATCGTCATCGTCACCACGGCCGCCGCCCTGCTGCTGGGGGCCCTGTTCGCCGTGCCGCCGGCCCTGGCCGGCGACCTGGTGGGCACGGTCACGGCCCGCGGGGTGCGCAGCCCGGAAAACGTGGTGATCTATTTCGGCAACAAGCTGTCGCCTGACGAGTTGCCGCCGCCGGCCGAGAACCCGGTGATGGACCAGCGCAAGCTGACCTTCATCCCCCACGTGATGTGCGTCACGGTGGGCACAACGGTGGACTTCCCGAACAACGATGAAGTGCCGCACAACGTCTTCTCGCCGAGCCCGGTGAAGAAGTTCAATCTCGGCACCTACAAGGCGGGGGTGGTCAAGCACGTCACCTTCGACAAGGCCGGCCTGGTGCCGCTGCTCTGCACCATCCACCCCGAGATGTCGGCCTTCATCCTCGTCCTTGAAACACCGCACTGGGCGGTGACCGGCAAGGACGGGACCTACCGCATCGGCGACATCCCGGCCGGGTCTTACAAGGTGAAAACCTGGCACGAGAAACTGAAACCGGCGGTGGAGAAGGTGGATATCCCCGAGACCGGGGAAGTGACCCTCGACCTCGCGCTGAGAAGGTGAGACCATGCGCACCAGAGATGACACCGATCCGGAGCCGGGTGGCGCGGCCCCCGAGCCGCCGCTGAAGCGGCGTCCGCGAAACCTTTGGATCACCCGCCGGGATTTCTTCTCCACGGCCGGGTGGCGGCTCTTCTGGGCCGCGCTGTTGGTCTCGACGGTAGGTCTGGTGCGCTTCTTCTTCCCCAAGGCGCTTTACGAGCCGCCCACCACGTTCACCGCCGGGCTCCCCGACGACTACCAGGTGGGCAAGGTGAATCCGAAATTCCTCAAGACGGAGCGCACCTTCATCGTGCGCAACGAGGAGGGCCTCTATGCCCTGCACGCCAAGTGCACGCACCTCGGCTGCACGGTGATCTGGAGCGAGGAGGAGCACAAATTCAAGTGCCCCTGCCACGGCAGCGGGTTCCATGCCAGCGGCATCAACTTCGAGGGTCCCGCGCCGCGGGCACTGGAACGGTTCAAGATCTCCCTCGGCCGCGACGGGACGATTACCGTCGACCGCGGTCGGCTGTTTCGCGAGGAGCGCGGCGAGTGGGAAGAGCCCGATTCGCTGCTCCACGTTTGAGCGAAGATGCTGAATGACTGATCGGAGCGGACGACAGAAGAGCCTCTGGAAGCGGTTCAGGGATACCGAGCTCTGGCGCTCCATCTTCCGTCACGGGTACGAGGACACCCGGCGCAACCGTTTCCTGCAGATCACCAGCAACCTCTTCCTCCACCTGCACCCGCCGAAGATCCAGCCCCACGCGCTCCGCTTCACCTATACCTGGGGCATGGGCGGGATCAGTTTCCTGCTTTTCCTGATCCTCACCGTTACCGGCGTGCTGCTGATGTTCTACTATTTCCCGGACACCGCCCGCGCCTACCAGGACATGAAGGACCTGAAATACGTTGTGCCCTTCGGGCGCCTGCTGCGCAACATGCACCGCTGGGCGGCCCACGGCATGGTGTTCACCGTCTGGCTGCACATGCTGCTCGTCTTCCTCCACGGGGCCTACCGCCCGCCCCGGCAGTTCAACTGGTGTATCGGTGTGATGCTGCTCGTGCTCACGCTGCTGCTCAGTTTCACCGGATATCTGCTGCCCTGGGACCAGCTGGCCTTCTGGGCCATCACCGTGGGCACCAACATGGCCACGGCCACGCCTGTGATCGGGGCCGAAGGCCCCTTCTCCCTTGTCACGCCCGGAAATGACGTGCGTTTCGCCCTGCTTGGCGGCAAGTCGGTGGGGGCCAACGCCCTGCTCCGCTTCTATGTCTGGCACTGCATCGCCATCCCGCTGATCGCATCAGTGCTCATGGGCCTGCACTTCTGGCGGGTGCGCAAGGACGGTTTCTCCCGCCCGCACCAGCGGAGCAGCCGCTACTCCCGTGACCGGGGACGGGGGACCGGTCAATGAGTGACCGCTACGGCGATGAAAAACCGGTGTCCCCGCTGCGCAAGGTGGAGACCTGGCCGCACCTCGTCTCACGGGAGATGCTGGCCGCCATGGCGGTGATCGCCGTCCTGCTCGCCTGGTCCTTCTTCATCGACGCGCCGCTCGAGGAGCCGGCCGACCCCAACACTACGCCCAACCCGGCCAAGGCGCCCTGGTATTTCCTCGGCCTCCAGGAGCTGCTGGTCTATTTCGACCCCTGGCTGGCCGGCGTCGTCCTGCCCGTGCTCATCGTGGTGGGGCTGCTCATGCTGCCCTACGTGGACAACAATATCCGGGACACCGGTGTGTACTCCTTCCGCCACCGCCGGTACGTGATCAGCGGTTTTCTCTTCGGCTACCTCCTCTGGACCGTGCTCATCGTCATCGGCGTCTGGTTCCGTGGCCCGGGCTGGGCCTGGTACTGGCCCTGGGAGGACCAGACCCTGCACAAACCGCTCTACGAGAAAGCGTGGAGCTTCCACCCCCTGGTGGGACTCGGCCTGCTGGCGGGGTATTTCGGCCTCGGCTTCTGGCTGCCCAGGCAGCTGAACGACAAACTGCTCAAAGGGCTGGGGCTCTGGCGCTACCTCGTCTCCGTTACATTACTGCTCATCATGCTGCTGATTCCGATCAAGATCGTGTTGCGGCTGCTGTTCGGCGTGAAGTACATCCTGATCACGCCATGGTTCAACTTCTGAGCGCTCGAGGGGCCTGACCGAACGATGATACGCCGCTGGTTCTTCATCCTCACCGCCGTGAACCTGGTCTTCATCGGCCTGTTCATCTGGGAGGAGTGGCGCCCGGAGTGGAAGGAGCAGTTCCACGCCCACAAGCAGCTCAAGCTGGAGGCCCTGAATCGCGACCTCGAGGACGCGTTGCAACGACGGGACGCCGAGGGGAGCGGCCTGGCCGACCTGCGGTCGGCCCTGCGCGAGGAGGAGCGCCAACTGGCCCTGCCGGAACGGAAGGCCGAACTGGATCGGGTCAACGAGAGGCTTGCCGAAGCCCAGGAGCGCTTGGAAGACGCGGTGGACAACTACCAGAAGAACTACTCCCGTTACCAGCTGCTGGAGATCCGCTATCACCAGATGAGCGAGGACGATCCGCGCAAGGAGAACCGGGCCGCCGAACTTCGCAAGCTCGGTCTGAGGCTCGGTCACATGAAGGCCGAGGAAGAGCGGATCATGACCGAGGTCAAGGGCCTGGAGGCACAGGTCACCGGCTTCGTTGGCGAGCGGCAGCGCCTCCAGCTGGAGATAAAACGTGCCGAATCCGAAGTGGCCCAGTTGCGCAACAACATCGCCAAGCTGGAAGCACAGCGTCCCTCAATCGTCCAGATCACCAATACCGAGCTGGGCCGGGTTGATCGCTGCGTGACCTGCCACCTGGGGATCGACGACCCGCAATTCGCCGACGCCGCCGAACCGTTGACCGCTCACCTTCCCCTGGCCACTTCCGACATCGGCCGCTATCACCCCTTCAAGACCTACGGCTGCACCATCTGCCACGAGGGCCAGGGGCTGGCCACCGAACTGACCGCCGCCTTCGGCGAGGAGGCGCATTTCCACAAGCCGGTGCTGGGCCGGGACCTTTCCCAGGGATCCTGCCTGCCCTGCCACCGGGAGCGCATCCGGCTTCCCGGGGTGCCGGCCGTGGACGCCGCCCCGCTGCTGGAACAGGGCCGGAAGCTCTTCGCCGACAAGGGTTGCACCGGCTGCCATGAAACGACACCCTTCGCCCACCTCACCCGCACCGGCCCCAAGCTCAACTCCGTGGCGCACAAGGTGAGGGGCGACTGGCTCTACCGCTGGGTGCGCAAGCCGGCCGACTACCTGCCGGGAACACACATGCCCGATTTCCTCTTCACTGAAGCGGAGGTGCGTGCCGTGACCGACCACCTGCTCCTGGCGATGAGCGAAGCGGCGCTGCCGCCCGCGCCGCCGGCCCCCGAGGACCTCGACCAGGCCTGGGAGAACGGCCGCAACCTGTTTCAGGTGGCCCGCTGCATCACCTGCCATGCCATCGAGGGCAAGGGCGGCGACATGGGGCCGGACCTCTTCCGCTCGGCGAGCAAGCTGGGCCGTGACTGGCTCTTCGCCTGGCTCGACAATCCGCCGGCCTGGGACCCGGAAACGCTGATGCCGCACTTCCGGTTCACACCGGCCGAGCGGCTTGACCTGATGGAGTACATCACCCAGGAGTTCGTCGACTGGGACCTGCCGGAAACGCCCGACCCGGTGGAGGCCGCCGCCCCGCTGCCGGAAAACGGGGTCAGGGGCGAGGTGCTGGTACGCCGCTACGGCTGCTCCGGCTGCCACGAAATGCCGGGCAGCGTGAACAGCCAGAAGGTGAGCACCGAACTCACCGACTACGGCACGAAGACCGTGGACCTGCTCGACTTCGGCTTCGCCTGGGACGTGCCGCGGACAAGGCTCGACTGGACGATGACCAAACTGCGCACGCCCCGGGTCTTCCGCGACACGCTGCTCATGCCCGACTACCAGTTCACCGAGGAGGAGATCCTCGCCCTGACCACGGTGCTGCTGGCCCTCAAAGGGTGGACTCCGCCGCACGAGTACGTGTTCCATTCGCCGCACGGCTCAGGCCCCGGCATCGCGGTCACACCGCCCCCGGACAACTGGGGCCCACGAATGCCGGCCGCCAGACCGGCCATGGATTTCGATCGCCTGATAGACGACCTGCGCTGCCGTTCCTGCCATATCATCGATACCTGGGGCGGCGACCTGGCCCCCGAGCTGGACCTCACCGGCAGCCGCTTCGAGCCCGAGTACCTCAAGTGGTTCCTCAAGACTCCGGAGGCCATCCGGCCGCTGCTCGTGGAGCGGATGGTGCGGCTCAATCTCACCGACGATGAGGTGGACCGGCTTGTGGAAGGACTTCAATTCCGCTTCACCCACCAGCAGCGGGTGCCGGAGGCACCGTCGGTTCCCGGAGAGCAGGAAGAAGGCCGACGGCTCTACGGCGAGCTGGGCTGCGCGGCCTGCCACATGATCGGCTCCGGGGGCGGCACGTCCGGCCCCAACCTCACCGAGGCCGGCCGCCGGATGACCTATGACTACCTCTACGCCTGGCTTCGCGCCCCCCAGTCGCTGATCCCCACGGCCATCGAACCGGACTACAGCCTGAGCGAGCAGGACGCCGCGCACCTGGCGACATTCCTCGACAGCCTTGCCGGGGAGGCCGGACCATGACCCTGCGTTTCCAGGCGGTGACCACAGGCGTCCTTTTCGCGGCACTGCTGCTCGTTGCGCACGGCTGCGGCGCTACAGCACCCCCGCCCCAGGGCGACACGGCAACCGTGGAGGCCAACGGCACGCCGTCACCGGGGGGGACCACCGAAACCATCGGCGGAACGGCCACGCTGGAGGAGGGCTTCGAAGTGGTGGCGACTGAGGTGGTCTTGACCCGGGCCGAGGAACGTGGCCTGATGATTTTTCGCCACTACTGCGCCCACTGTCACGGCGAGACCGGGGCCGGAGACGGCCAGAACGCCTTCGGCCTGGTTGTCGCCCCGAGAATCCTGCGCGGCGTGGAGATGGACAACCGCAGCGACGGCGAACTGCACCGCGTGATCACCGACGGCGGTGCGGCCCACGGTTTCGCCAACCTCATGCCGCCATGGGGCCAGGTTCTTGATTCGCACCGCATCGACGACCTGGTGGGCCTGATCCGGGTGCTGCCAGACCTCGAGGGCCCCGAGGACAACTACGGGGATGTGCCCTCCCTGGATGACGAAAGCGACGGGATGGGCGACTTCAGCCTTTAACCGGTGCCACCCGGACAGGGCCGGCGGCCCCACCGACATGCCGTGACATGAGTACCGCTGCCTCCGTGGCCAACCGCTCCATCTCGCCGGGCCCCACCATGGCTGGTGCGAAAATGACAAAGAGCACACAGCTCGTATCATCCTGCACCCGCGTGCGCCAGGAGTCCGCGGAAGGATTGCCGAACGGCCCTTCGCTGTCACGCAGCATCAGCCGCCCCTCGACGTTGATCCGCCCCTTGCTGATCCCCTGGTAGCCCTCGCCTTCCGCCCCGAGGCCGGCCCGCAGGGCGCCCTTGAGCCGCTCGACATCATAGAGTCCCACTGGCAGGGCGGCCCCCAGGGACCAGAGGTTGGCCGCGTCCACCACGGTGTTCACCCGGTAGAGCGGCTTGCCGCTGAGCACACGCCGCAACAGGGCCTCGGAGGAGGGCCGGTGCTTCGTCGGATCGATGCCCACGCCCCGATAGAGCACCCGGGCCGGCCGATTCCGCTCCACCGCCGATGCCGGGTCGGGATAGCGCTGCCGCAGCGCTCCGGCAAGCGCCTCCAGTTCCTCCTCGAACAACGGTGAGCAGGCCGTGGGGTCCACGCCATGGGCCAGGAACCAGCCGAGGCGCACGGTCTCCTCCACAGGCGGCTCAATGGCGATATCCGGCACATCAGGCATCAGGTCCTCCCTTCTCCGGCGTTTTGGCGGTGTGCGTCGACTGTGCTAAACTCTTCCGGCCTTGATTCTACACAACTTTCGGAGATCGTCGCGTGCTGAAAACCGTATCCGCCCTGCTGCTTCTCGCCCTGCTGGCCTCACTTGCCGCCGCAGCCCCGGCGGAGGACCCGGCGGCCGAAGGCCCTGCCGTCGCCCAGCTCCGGGCGCTCCAGCGACACCTCGCCGGTCTGGACGACTTCCGTGCCGAGTTCGTTCAGCGCCTTCGCGCCCCCCGCAGCGACGTGGTGCGCGAAGAAAGCGGCGTGATCTACGTCAAGCTGCCCGGGCGGACCCGCTGGAACTACCTCGATCCCGAACGGAAGGAATTCATCTGCGACGGCCGGCATATCTGGTTTTACGAACCGGAGGAGAATGCGGTCACCGTGTATGGCGCCGAGGCGATGCTCGACAGCGGCACGCCGCTTCAGCTGCTGCTGGGACGGGGGGACCTCTTCAGCGACTTCATCGTCACCGAGGACGAAGGGCTCGAACCGCTGGCGCCGGACAATCTCGTCGTGCGTGTCCGCCCCCGGGAGGAGGACGCCCCCTTCAATCTGGCGAGACTTGAAATGGCCCCGGGCGCTCCCCCGCGGCTGGTGAGACTCTTCGTGGTTGACCCGCTGCAAAACGTCACCGAGTACCGCTTTTCCGATTACCGGGAGAATACGGGTCTGGCCGACGACTACTTCACCTTCGATCCCCCGCCGGGAACGGAGATCTGGGAAGAACGGGCAACACTGAATAGCAATTGAATTTACGCGCACCGGGTGATACTATTTTTGGTCACCGAAACACCGGCCAGCATGATGGTTGGCGATGGTATGCTGCTGAAAGGAAAGGCCTTGGAGCTTAGCGATATCTACGCGCTCATCGCGCCGAAGCTGGCCCAGGTGGAAGACCACCTGATGGACAAGCTCGACTCCGACGTCCCGCTGGTCCCCAGGATCGCCAGCTATGTTCATGAATCCGGCGGCAAACGCATCCGGCCCTCGGTTTTCCTGCTCTTCAGCGGGCTCTGCGGCTACCAGGGGGATCGCGACATCCTCTATTCCGCCGTCTTCGAAAGCATCCACACCGCGACCCTGATCCACGACGATATCATCGACGAGGCCGAACTGCGCCGTGGCCGCAACAGCGTGAACACCATCTGGGGCAACAACCTCAGCGTGCTCTTCGGCGACTACCTCTATCTCAAGGCGCTCAACTGGTCGCTGGAAGACGACAGCCTGCGCATCATCAAGATCCTCTCCTCCCTGACCACCGCCATGGTGGAAGGCGAACTGCTGCAGGGATCGCTGAACGGCAGCCTCGACATCTCCGAAGCCGAATACATCGATATCATCACCCGCAAGACGGCCAACCTCTTCGCCGCCTGCGGCGACGTGGCCGCGATCATCAGCGACTGTCCGCCGGAGCAGGTGCAGGCGCTGCATGACTACGGCCTCAACCTGGGCATGGCCTTCCAGGTCACCGACGACCTGCTCGACCTCGAGTCCGAGGCCGAGATCATCGGCAAGCCGGTGAACCATGACGTGCTCGACGGCAAACTGACCTTGCCGCTGATCCGCCTGATGGAAGTATGCTCCGACGAGGTGAAGCGGAAGGTGGCCCAGGTCGTGGAGTCCAAGACCTTCGAAGTGCTTCGCCGTGACGAACTGCGCGCCCTGCTTCGCGAGCACGGGGTTTTCGAGACGACCCGGGAAACGGTGGCCATGTTCTGCGCCCGGGCCACCACCCAGCTCGAGGCCTTCGACGTCGACTCGCCCTACCGCCAGGCGCTGGGGACCCTGCCCGAGATCATCGCCAACCGCCGCAAGTAGAAAAACCTCTCCTGAAAGCCGCTGGCGGCGTTGCCGCCCTCCTTGAACGTTTCCATACCGCAAGCGTATGTTGCGCGTTCTCCTCGGATGGCACCGGGCCAACAGCCCTCAAGAGAGGTTTTTCTTCGTGCGGCAAACCGGATCGGCAAGATCGAATCTTTTCCGAAACGGGATCAGCCGTTCACCGCCACGCGCATCCCGTCGCCGTGAACAAGCGCACGGTAGGTCTTTTCGATGCGGTCCCAGTTCTCCTCGCGATCCAGGGCCCAGTGGCGGCCGATCACGGTGACCACCTTGCCCAGCCCCAGCTCCTCGGCCTTGCGCTCCATGTCATTGACGTAACGGGCGCCGGCCTCAGGCCGTTCGCCCCGACGGCCCAGCAGGCCGTGGATATAGACCTCGCGAACGCCCCGTTTCCTGGCCATCTCCATCAAGGCGTAGAGGTGGTCCAGCGAGCCGTGGGAACTGAAGAAGGAGACGATGCCCAGCAGGTGCAGGGGCCTGTTGTCCTTCACCGCACCGTCCATCATCGCCGCGAACGCCTGGTTTTCGTCGAAGGCCCCGGTCTCCAGGTCCTCTTCGATGCGCATGCGGTCGGAGTAGACCACCCGGCCGGCACCGATGTGCAGGTGCCCCGACTCTGAGTTGCCCACCGTGCCCTTGGGCAGGCCCACGGCCCGCCCGTGAGCCGCCACCTGGACCCAGGGATAGTCGTTCATCAGGCCGTCCATCACCGGGGTTGCGGCCTCCTTGATCAGGTTCCAGCCAGGCTCGGCGTCGGGATCACCGATGCCGAATCCGTCGACGATCATCACCAGCACCCGGCGGTCCCGGTCGCCCAGCAGCTTGGCAGCAAACCCCTCGGGCAGCATGGTCGTGCCGGTCATCGCTCCGGGAATCTCGAGACCAAGCAGGTCGAGGGCCGTGGGCGCCACGTTGACCAGGCTGCCGCCCTCGGGCAGCTGCAGGTCGCCGGCGTCGCAGCCCTCCGGGGGCACGATGATGAAGGGTACCGGGCTGTCGGTGTGGCCGGTGTCGATGGACCCTTCCGGGTACTTGCGCTTCTCCACCGTGCCATGGTCGGCGATGACAATGGTGGCCACGCCGTTTTTCCGTGCGGCCTCGATCACCCGTCCGGTGCAGCCGTCCACGGTTTCCACCGCTTTTTTCACCGCCTCGTCGTTCTCGATGTGCCCCACCACGTCGACGTTGGCGAAATTGCCCACGAGCAGTTTCATCTCCGAATCGCCGAGGTGCCTGACCAGCCGGTCGGCCACCTCGGCGGCCTCCATCTGGGGCCGCTGGTCGAAGAAATCGATGTCCTTGGGCGTGGGCACGAAATCGCGGGTTTCGTTGTCGTAGAACTCCTGCCGCTTGCCGTTGAGGAAGAAGCCGAGGTGAATCGCCTTCTCGGTCTCCACCACCTTGACCTGCTTGTGCCCGGCGCGGGCCACCACGTCGCAGAGCGTGTGGGACAGCTTCTCCAGCGGTGGGTAGGCCACTTTCACGTCCAGTTTCGGGTCGTATTCGATCATCGTGGCCCAGCTGGTCTTCATCCCGGCCGGCGTCTCGAAGTGCTCGAATCCCGGCTTGACGAAAGCCTCGGTCAACTCCACCTCCCGCTCGCCGCGGATGTCGTAGAAGATGACGTAGTCGCCGTCGCCGATGCGGCCCACCGCGGTGCCGGTTCCGTCGTCGAGCACCATCGGCTCCATGGCTTCGTCGTCTTCGCCGAGACGGTAGCGCTCGAGCACGGCCCGGCTCATCGGCGTGGCAAGGTCATTCTGTTTTTCCTGGTCCATCCTGCTTCCACTGCTCCCTGTTGTGTGGCATTTCCGGCCGCCCGGACAGCCTGACGGCGATGGTATCGATTCAAGCGCTTACAGACCTATCGGCACGCGAACGGTGCGGGATGACCGCTGCCAGGAGAACCTGCCTGACGAAACAGGGATCGCACCCGGAGCCTCTGCCGCCTGCGGCGGTGGGGATCGTCCGGGCCGACGCGTACCGGCGGGCCTTCCGGGGCCGCAACCCCCGGGGAGAAGCAGGATTATAGGGATTGGGGCCCTGGTTGGTCAAGCGGCTTGAACCGCTTCATTGACTTCCCCCGGCCCCTGGAATATGATGCACAGACCTCCTGAGGTCACCCTGAAAAGCGAACATTTCCCGGTTCGAATCCCCTGGACGGCGTTTGTGCGCCGTCGGGCCTTTCTGCGAACAGGGCTGGACCGAAGCGGGCAGACAGCGGGCCGAGCATGCCGGAACGGGATACAACTATTTCATCCGCAAGAACTTCAAAGATCCGGGCGGTGGGGGTCATCCCCGCCAGGTGGGGGGCCACACGGTTTCCCGGAAAACTGCTCGCCGACCTCCACGGTTCCCCGGTCATCGCCCACACCTGCCGCCGGGCCGCGGAGGCCACCCGCCTGGACGAGCTGCTGGTGGCCACCGACGACCAGCGGATCGCCGAGGCGGCGGACGCGGCGGGCCTGCGGTGGGTGATGACTTCGCCTGACTGTGCCTCGGGCACCGACCGGGTGGCGGAAGCGGCGGGTGCACTGAAAGACTGCGACGTGGTGGTCAATATCCAGGGGGACGAACCGCTGATCGCCCCCGGGACCATCGACGCCCTGGTTTCGGCCTTCGATGCCCCCGGGGTGGCCATCGCCACGATGAAGACCCACCTGCGCAGCCTGGAGGAACTGTCCAGCCCGCACGTGGTCAAGGTGGTCTGCGACGAACGGGGCGATGCCCTCTACTTTTCCCGTTTTCCCATCCCCTTCAGCCGCAACAGCCGGGTGGACCTGGGCCACGGGCCCGGCCTCGGCTTCAAGCACGTGGGCCTGTATGCCTACCGGCGCCCGGTGCTGCTCGAACTGGCCGCCACGCCCCCCTCGCCGCTGGAACGGGCCGAGGGGCTGGAGCAGCTGCGGTTCATGGATGCGGGGCACCGTATCAGGGTGCTCTACACCGCCGAGGAATCGGTGGGCGTGGACACCGAGGACGACCTTGATCAGATTCGAGGGATGCTATCGTAAGGAGTTGGAATGGCTGTAAAATACATTTTTACCACCGGCGGGGTGATCTCATCCCTGGGCAAGGGGCTTGCGTCTTCCTCTATCGGCTGCCTGCTCGAGCGGCGCGGCCTGCGAGTCACCATGTGCAAGCTCGACCCGTACATCAATGTCGATCCGGGCACGATGAGCCCGTTTCAGCACGGCGAAGTCTTCGTCACCGACGACGGGGCCGAGACCGACCTGGACCTCGGGCACTATGAACGGTTCACCACGGCCAAGATGTCCCACGACCACAACTGGACCACGGGCAAAATCTACGCCTCGGTGATCGACAAAGAACGGCGGGGCGAATATCTCGGCCGAACGGTGCAGGTCATCCCCCACGTCACCGATGAGATCAAGGGCGCCCTGCACAATCTGGCCGATGGGGTCGATGTGGTCATCGTCGAGATCGGCGGAACGGTTGGCGACATCGAGAGCCTGCCCTTTCTCGAGGCGGTGCGCCAGTTCAAGCATGAAGCCGGGCCGGGCAACGCTATCGTGGTCCACCTCACCCTGGTGCCTTACATCGCCACCTCCGGCGAGGTAAAAACCAAGCCGACACAGCACAGCGTCAAGGCGCTGCGGGAGATCGGACTCTTCCCCGACATCCTGCTCTGCCGCTGCGACAGGGCCCTCGATGACGAGATCAAGGCCAAGATCGCTCTCTTCTGCGACGTGGAGGAAGGATGCGTGATCACGGCCAAGGACGTGTCCGACACCTACGAGGTGCCGCTGGCCCTGCACGACGAGGGGCTCGACGAGATGGTGCTGCGCAAGCTGAACCTGCCGGCGCTGCGTAAAAACCTCGACGATTGGCGCGACCTCAACTTCCGGTTGAAAAACCCCGGCGACGAAGTCCACATCGCGATCATCGGCAAGTACGTCTCCTATGAGGACTCCTACAAGAGCCTCGGCGAAGCGCTGAAACACGGCGGGCTGGCCAACGGCGTCAAGGTCAACCTGGAGTGGGTCGAGGCCGAGGGCTCCGGCGGCCGGGCATGGAAGGCGCACCTGGACAAGGCCGATGGTATACTGATCCCCGGCGGTTTCGGGATCCGCGGCGTCCCGGGGATGGTGGAGGCCGTGCGCCACGCCCGGGAACAGAAGATCCCCTATTTCGGCATCTGCCTCGGCATGCAGTGCGCGGTGATCGAGTTCGCCCGCAATGCCTGCGGCCTTGAAGGGGCTGACAGTTCCGAGTTCAACGAGGAAACGCCGCACCGCATCTTCTTCAAACTGCGCGAACTGGAGGGGGTCGACGAAATGGGCGGCACCATGCGCCTTGGCGCCTACCCCTGCCGATTGAGCAAGGAGTCGACGGCCCGCCTGGAATATGGCGTGGAGGACATTTCCGAGCGGCACCGCCACCGCTACGAATTCAACCCGAAGTTCCGCGACCAGCTGGAGCAGAAGGGCATGGTGGTCACCGGTATTTCGCCGGAGAAGAACTACGTGGAAATTGTCGAGGTCACCGACCACCCGTGGTTCGTGGCCTGCCAGTTCCACCCCGAGTTCAAGTCCCGACCGCTGGAGCCCCACCCGCTGTTCGCCGGCTTCATCCGCGCCTCGTGCGAAAATCGTGACCTCAAGCGGAAGGAAAACGATGAATCGGCCTGAGATCAGCCCCTGGAAGGCCGCCGGCGTGAGCCTCGGGCCGGGCGCGCCGCTCTTCCTCATCGCCGGCCCCTGCGTGATCGAGTCCGAGGCCCACTGCCTGGACACCGCCGGTCAACTGGCGGAGATCTGCCGTACCGCCGGCGTGCCGCTGATCTTCAAGTCCTCCTTTGACAAGGCCAACCGCACATCGGTGACCTCGTACCGCGGGCCCGGGATGGAGGAGGGCCTGCGCATCCTCTCCCGGGTGCGTGATGAATGCGGCCTGCCGCTGCTTTCCGATGTCCACGGTCCGGAGCAGGCGGCCGCGGCGGCCGAGGTGCTCGACGTGATCCAGATTCCGGCCTTTCTCTGCCGCCAGACCGACCTGCTCGTGGCCGCCGGGTCCACTGGACGGACGGTGAACCTGAAAAAGGGCCAGTTCCTTGCGCCCTGGGACCTGCAGTCCGCCGTGGGCAAGCTCGAATCGGCTGGTTGCCGGCAGATCGTGCTCACCGAACGGGGCAGTTCGTTCGGCTACAACAACCTGGTGGTGGACATGCGCAGTCTGACCATCATGCGACGCCACGGCTGGCCGGTGGTGCTCGACGTGACCCACGGGCTGCAACTGCCCGGCGGTCTCGGTGGCTCCTCCGGCGGCCAGTCGGAATTCATCCCCAACCTGGCCCGGGCCGGAGCCGGGTGCGGCGTGGACGGGTTGTTCCTCGAGGTACACCCGAAACCCGAGGCGGCCCTCTGCGACGGCCCGAATTCGCTGCGCCTCGACCGCCTTCCGGCACTGCTCGAACAGGTCAAGGCCATCGACGCGGTGGCCCGCGGGCACGCGGCCGGCGATGAGGAGTGATGCGATGAGTCTCGAGATCGCCCGCAAGGTGCTGGAGATCGAGGCCGACGCCGTGCGCGGCCTGGTGGACACCCTCGACGAACGGTTCGAAAGGGCCGTGGAGCTGATCTACCAGTGCCGGGGACGCACGATCCTCAGCGGTATGGGCAAGTCGGGCATCATCTGCAAGAAGATCTCGGCCACCCTGGCCTCCACTGGCACCCCATCCCTCTTTCTCCACCCCGCCGAGGCGGTGCACGGCGACCTGGGCATGGTCGTGGAGGGCGACGTGGTGGTGGCCGTGTCGAACAGCGGCGAGACCGATGAACTGAACCGCATGCTGGAACGGATCAAGCGGCTCCGCGTGCCGCTGATCTCGATGAGCGGCTCGCTGAAATCGACGCTGGCCCGCTACAGCGACGTGGCCCTGCACATCCCCGTGCCGCGGGAGGCCGACCCGCTGGGCCTTGCGCCCACGGCGAGCACCACCGCGGCCCTGGCCATGGGCGATGCCCTGGCCGTGGCGCTGATCGACAAACGCGGTTTTCGCCGAGAGGACTTCGCGGCCTTCCACCCCGGGGGCGAGCTGGGGCGCAAGCTGCTCAAGGTCGGGAAACTGATGCACCGCGGCGAGCGCATTCCGCGGGTCGGTCCGCAGACCACCCTTCGCGACTGTCTCTTCGAGATGTCGGGCAAGGGGTTCGGCATGACCACGGTGGTGGATGGCGGGGACACGCTGCTCGGGGTGGTTACCGACGGCGACTTGCGCCGCGCCCTGGAAAAGGATGCGGATATCGGCGCGATCACCGCCGGCGAATGCATGACCCGCTCACCGGCCACCATCCCCGCCGCCGCCCTGGCCACCCGGGCGCTGGCGCTGATGGAGGAACGAAAAATCACGTCGCTCTGCATCGTAGACGACCAGGGCGTGCTGGAGGGGATCGTACACCTTCACGACCTCTGGCGAACCGAAATGGTGTAATCAATGGACCCGGATATCGTTCGCCGCGCCGCCGGCATCGAGTGCCTGCTCACCGACGTGGACGGCGTGCTCACCAACGGCACGATCCTCCTCTCCAGCGACGAGGAACTGAAGCAATTCCACGTCTGGGACGGCAGCGGCATCAAGTACGCCCAGCGGGCCGGCCTGCGGGTCGGTTTCATCACCGGCCGCCGCTCGGAGACCGTGGCCCGGCGTGCGGCCGAGCTCGGGGTGGAGGACCTCCACATGGGGGCAATCCGCAAGCTGCCGGTCCTCGAAGAGGTGATGGCCCGCCACGGGCTCGAGCCCCAGCAGATCGCCTACGTCGGCGACGATCTTATCGACATCCCCATCCTCACCCGCGTGGGGCTGGCCGCGGCAGTGCCCGAAGCCCACGAGGAGGTGCTCTCCCGGGTGCACATGGTAACCCGCGCCCCGGGCGGCAGGGGCGCACTCAGGGAAGTGATCGAGATCATACTCAAGGCCCGCGGCGACTGGGACGGCGTCATGGAACGCTACCTGATCTAGCTCCCGGCCGCCTGAACGGCCTGCCACGGAGGGCTTCATGAAATTCATCACCCTGCTGCTCATCCTCGTCTGTTCCCTTGCCCTGCTCTGCTTCCTCTTCCTCAACCAGGGCCTGGTGACCATCACCTGGTTCCCCGGCGGCGGGCACCAGACACCTGCCGTTCCCCTCTTCGTGGTGATCATGCTCTCGGTGATCGCCGGCGTGCTGATGGCCGGCCTCATCGGGATGGCCGAGCAACTGCGACTGCGGGTCCGCAATCGCCAGCTGACGAAACGGTCCGAACGGCTGGAACGGGAGATCACCAGTCTGAAGCCAGCAGCGGAGCTGTCGGCCGAGCCGGCAGACCCGGTTCCAGGCGAAAAACCCCTTATCGAGGACACCGCCGGCGAGCCCGGCAGCCAGCCGACCACCTGATTCGCATCCTGGTCTGGACAGGTGGCCCCATGGCGGAAAGCGCCGTCAGGCGGGACTGGCGAAACGGGCCGAGGAGCCGGGTGTTTCCTCGACCTCCACGGCCTCGAGCCAGGCCCCGGGAGTGGAACAGTCGATGAGCGGGGCGCCCTGGAGAAGCCGGAAGATTTCGGTGGCGAGGTTCTCCGCCGAGGGATTGGAGCCGCTGAACAGCGGGTCGAGATTGAGGTCACAACCCTCGAATCGGCCCAGCACACTGGCCATCAGGGCCTGCAGCATCCGCACGTCCACCAGCATGCCGCCGGGACCGGCATCACGGCCCCGGACCACGGCGCGCACCTTCCAGCGGTGACCGTGGACCCGCGAGCAGCGGCCATCGTAATTTTCCAGGTGGTGTGCCGCGGAGAAGGGCACCTCCACCGTAACTTCGAACATCAGAGGATCTCCCGCATCTCTTCGGCGTAGACCGGCGTTGTTCCCACCTTGCCCACCGCCACGCCGGCGGCCTTGTTCGACAGCACCGCCGCCTCGCGCAACGTGGCTCCGGCGGCCATCGCCGCCGTGAGCCAGGCCACCACCGTATCGCCGGCGCCGGTCACATCGTAGACTTCGCGGTTGGCTGCCGGGATGGTGACCAGCCGCTTGCCCCGCTCGACAAGGCTCATCCCCGCCGAACCGCGGGTGACCAGCACAGCCCGTGCGGAAAGCCGGCGGAGGATCTTGCGGCCCACGGCCTGAAATTCTTCCTCGCTCACCGGCGTGACGTTTCCGAGGAAACGACCCACCTCGTGCACGTTGGGGGTGATCACCGCGTCACCGCCCCGGTAGTGCAGGAAGTGCGGCGGCTTTGGATCGGCGGAGAGGGGCACACCGGCGCGACTCGCCTGTTCCAGGCAGAACGAGACCAGCCCCTCGGTAAGCGTGCCCTTGTCATAGTCGGACAACAGGACCGCGTCAACCGATGCGATCCGTTCGGCAATACTCGCCTTGAGCTGCCCCTCCACCTCCAGGGGCAGCTGCAGCTGTCCGGCCTCCTTGTCCGCCCGCAGCAGCTGCTGTCCACGGGCGATGATCCTCGTCTTCACCGTCGTGGGGTGGCCGGCAATGCGCACCAGCGCCCCTGTGCGGGCGCCGTCGCCGCTGAGCAGCTGCTCCAGCTCTTCGCCGGCAAGATCATCGCCCACCACGCCCACCACGTCCACCCGGGCACCCATCGCCGCCAGGTTTTCCACGACGTTTCCCGCCCCGCCCGGAACGGCGCTTTCGCCGGTGACCCGCACCACCGGAACCGGCGCCTCCGGCGAAATCCGTGAGACGTCGCCCATCAGGAATCGGTCGAGCATCACATCGCCCACCACGAGCACCCGGATATCGGCGAGGCTCTCGAGAATCTCTCTCCCTCGCTTGCGGGACAACAATTTCACGATCTTGCTCCTTCCTCCGGGCCCCGGTCCGCGGCCTGGTCCCAGGCGGAATAGGCTGATGAGATGATGAGCATGAAGAGGATCAGCACCTCGGTGTCGCCGAAATTGTACTCGAAAATACCAGCGGTGAAAAAGGCCGCCGCCGCGGCCAGCGGGCCGAGCTGAAAGAAAAGCCGCGGATCCGGGGGCCGGCCGGCCGGTGCAGGGGTTGCGGCGAAACCGCCCAGTCGGCGTACCCGAGTGGTGAGCACGGTGAGCAGCCGCAGCACGAACCAGAGCCAGAGCCCCAGTCCCAGCACCCCGGTCTCGGCAAAAATCTGCACCGGCGTATTGTGCAGGTGGCTGGTGGATTCCTTCACCGCCCTGGTCGTGCGGTAGGCCGGATAGAGTTCCTCCACCATGCCCGGCCCTACCCCGGTCAGCGGTTGATCGGCGATCATCCTCGCCCCGCTCTTCAGCTGGTTCAGCCGGTCGATATTGGAAACGTTGGTGTCGGTGTCGAAGATGTCCTGGATACGCTGGGCCAGGCTGCCCTGGGTCAAGGCCAGCAGTGCCACCAGGGCAAGGGGCACGGTGATCAGTTTCCAGGAGCGCAAACCGGCGGCGATCACCGCGATGCCTGCCAGCAGGCCGAGCCAGGCATGTCGCGAATAGGTGCCCACCAGGGCCAGCGTGACCAGCACCAGTGCGGCCCAGACCCACCAGCGGCGCCGTTGACGGCCGGCCTCCCCGCCCGGTGAACTGGCCAGCATGGCGATGATCACTACGTCGATGAGCATCAGGATGCCGGAATAGGTCATATAGTGGCTCATCGGGCCGGTGATGCGGTGCCGCAGCCCGCCCACGTCGAGGATCACGTACTGGCCCAGCCCGGCCAGGGCCACCATCCCGCCCATGAGCACCATGACCAGCACCAGCGGCAGCACATCCGTTTCGCCTTCGATGATGTTGTAGAAGAGGAGCAGCACCAGCAGGTTGGCCATGCCCCCGATGGTCCCCACGCTATGACCCGGGTCGATGGAGAGCAGGGCGGAGAGCACGTTCGTCAGGACGAAGAAGATGAGCGGCAGCATCAACGGCAGACGGCGAAAACGGTGCGTATCGCGCCGGGTGACGAGAAGTGCGATCCAGACCAGGGTCATCAGCGAGAGGCAGATCTGGGCCAGGGCGATGCGGGTCACTGAAAGCACGACCAGGACGAGCAACAGGTAGAGCAGCCGGTCGGCGGCCCCGGAGCGGCGGGCCAGCGGGGCGGCCAGAAGTTCACCTCCCCGGAGCGTCATGGTTCACCCTTCTCCCCCGCCGCGGCCCGACGGTGCAGTTCGCGAAGCTTGGCCTTTTTCACGTAAACCCCCAGGGCGCGAAAGAGGCAGATGGTCAGCCCGGCGCTGCCATCGAGAAAACCGAGCCGCAGAAAGTAGTTCTTGAGGAACTCGGCCGGAGGCTCGAGGAGCAGGGCCGCGAGGCCGGCGTTGATCCCCTGCCGGAAACGGTCCCTCGCATAGAGGTCGGAATAGTGGTTGATCTTCGCCAGGTGCTGGGCCAGGTTTTCGAAGGAGTAATGGTCGAGATCGTTCAGCAGTCGTTTCACCTGGCCGGGAACCGTGCATTTCTCATGCACCGACCCGCCGACCCAGCGGGCGCCGGATCGGCGGTAGAGCCGCAGCTTGGCATCGGGGTACCAACCGCTGTGGCGAATGCGCCGTCCGAGGTAGCGCATGCGCCGCGGGATCATGAAGCCGTCCACGCCATCGGCATTGCCCCCGGAGAGTGTTTCGGCAATTTCCTGCTGCAGCCCGGGGGTCACCCGCTCGTCGGCATCCACCGACAGGACCCAGTCGTGGCGCACCAGTTCGAGCAGACGGTTGCGGCCGTTGACGTATCCGTCCCACGGCTCCTGGAACACACGGTCGGTGTATTCACGGCAGATCTCGGCGGTGTGGTCTTCACTGTGAAAGTCGAGGACGACAATCTCGTCGGCCCAGCGCAACGAATCGAGTGTGGGCCGGATGCGCTTTTCCTCGTTACGCGTGATCAAGGCCGCCGATACCTTTTCCACCCGTTTTCTCCCTTTCGTTTCCGTGTCATGGTGAAGCAGCACAACTATAGACAGGCACCGGAAAGCTGTCAACGAACGGCAACCCCCAGATGGCGCAGAACAAGAAATGAGGGTCATCTGTTTCCGGCCCCATTTCAGGGGTGACGGTCTGACGTCATTTTAAGGCCTTTCTGCAGGGATGAACGGCCTTGCGCCTGTTGACGGTCACTCTTTCCCGGGAGTATCGTGCAGGCTGAATCGGCCGGTGGAGGTCCCCGTTTTCCGTGACCGCACGGATCACGTATAATCCCGACATGTTCACCATTCCCGATGGCTACAAACTTCTCCAGCCGCGGAGCGGCCTGCAGCTGTTGGTGCGCGATGAAATGATGCCGCTCGTGGGCCCTGGGGGGCTTGACCGCTTCCCCGATCCCCCGCCAGGCGGCCGGGGCACAACGTCGCGGAAAGCGGTGGACAACGGTCCCCCGCTGAGGATCAAGACCTACCGCCGGGGTGGGCTTGCCGGGCGGTTCCGCAGTGACGCCTACCGCGGCCTGGCGCGCCCACTGGCCGAAATTCGGGCCTGTATCGCCGCCAGGAACGCCGGCGTCAAGGTGCCGCCCATCGAGTGCCTCTGGATGGACAAGGCCGGCCCGCATCGCTACCGACTGGCTTCGGCGACCCGGGAAATCCCCGGGGCGGAAAACGCTTTCCACACGCTCGGGCGCACAGCCGCGGGATCCGGGGAGCGGTGCCGCTTCATCGAGGAAGCGGCCCGGGCCGTGAAGTTGCTGCACGACACCGGCATCGAACATCCGGACCTCAACCTGGGGAACATCCTCCTCTCCCGCGAGACCGGCCGGGTGCACCTGATCGATTTTGACCGCGCCCGGGCCACGGGACGCCCGCTGCCCGATGGGCTCCGACATCGCGCACTGGCCCGGATCCACCGATCGCTGGTCAAGCTGAGCCTCCCCGGGCCACCGCCGCTGGCCGAGGGGGACGAGGAGCGCTTCCTCGACACCTACTGGCCCGCCGGGGGTGGCAGGCGCGCGGCCCTGCGCAGGCGCTGCCGCCGTGAACTTAAACTGCACCGCCTCTGGTGGCGCCTGTCGCTTCCGGGAAAATCGAAGACCAAATGGTGAACCATGCCTGATCAAAGGACAAGCACCGCTGCCGCCATGCCCGACCCCGGCGGGTTCTCACGGGTGCTGATCATCCGCCTCGGCGCCCTGGGCGACGTTATCCGCACTCTCCCCGCCCTGCGCGCCATCCGCCACCGGCTGCCCCGGGCCGAGATCAGCTGGCTCGTGGAGGAGAGCAGCCGGGACCTGCTCGAGGGGCACCCCGACCTTGACCGGGTGATCCTGCTGCCCCGTCGCCGGCTCTCCGCCGAGCTGAAACGGCCATGGCACCTGCCAAGGGCCCTGGGACGCCTTGGCGGCCTGGCCCGGGACCTGCGAAACCTGAAGTTCGATGCGGTGTTCGATCTCCACGGGCTGCTGAAGAGCGGCCTGCTGGCCCGGGCCAGCGGCGCCCCGGTACGCTACGGCTTTCCCGCAGAACTGTGCCGCGAGGGCAGCCACCACTTCCTCACCCACCCCCTGCCGGTACCGCCGCAGGTGAAGAATCGCGTCGAACGGTTGTTTCACATGCTCGAGGCCGCCGGCATCCCGCCCCGCCCCGAGGCGGGCGCCGGCATTTTCCCCGGCCGGGATGACTCGGCTTCGGTGACGCGCTTCCTCGAGGAGCAGGTCCCGTCCGCCGCCGATGGAATCCGTGGGCTGGTGACGCTCTCCGCCGGCTCGAGCTCGCTCCAGTCCTGGAAGCGCTGGCCTGCTGAGCGTTTTGCCGATACGGCCCGGGTGCTCACCGAACGGTTTCCCGCCGAAGTGGTGCTCACCTGGGGGCCTGGCGAACGGGAGCTGGCCCAGGCGGTGCAGACGATGACGGCCAGCTGCCGGGTCCACGTGGCCCCGCCGCTCCGGCTCATGGCCCTGGCTGATCTGCTGCGCCGTTCGACCCTCTTCGTCGGTGGTGACAGCGGCCCGATGCACCTCGCCGCGTCCATGGGCACGGCGGTGGTGGGTATTTTCGGCCCCACCGACCCCGAGCTCAACCGGCCCCTGGCCCCCGGCGGTTTCACCGCCGTCCAGCCGGTCGGTGATTTTTCGGACCTCAGCAAGCAGGAGCGGCGCCGTACCGTTGCCATTGAAGAGGTGGAATGCGCAGCGGTCATCGAGGCGGCGGGAGATGCTTTTCACAAGGTCTGGTCCACTGGCAATGAGCGTGTCACGGAAGGGGACACCCCGAAACCTTCCCCCGGGAACGACCGCCCGCTGTTGCACGCGGCGGTGCTCGGCGGCCCGGTGGAGGTCCAGGTGCTGACCCACCTGTTGAAGGAGGACGGCATCCCCCACCACGTACGGCCCTTCCGCGAAACCGCCTTCGACGGCATCTTCGAACCGCAGAAAGGCCATGCCGAACTGCTGGTGCCCGAGGAGATGATCGAAAGGGCGCGGGCACTTCTCGAGAGCGTGCGCGCGGGTGAAGGACTCGACGAAGCCTCAGTCGAGGGCGCGGATCCTTGAAACCAGATCGGTTGTGGCGTGGTCCGTGGTGTCGCCGACGATGCGCACTTCACCGCCCACTTCCGCCACCACTGCCCGTTCAGGCACTGTTTCAACAGTGTAGTCGGTCCCCTTGCAATGGATATCGGGGCGCAGTGTGCGGATCACCCTCTCCACTGTGGGTTCGTCGAAGAGGGTCACCCAGTCAACGGGTTCAAGAGCGGCAAGGATTTCGGCGCGTTCGTTTTCCGCCTGGATCGGCCGTCCCGGGCCCTTGAGGCCGCGCACGCCGGCGTCGCTGTTCACCGCCACCACCAGCACGTCCCCCTCCGCCGCAGCGCTGTAGAGGTAGCGCACGTGGCCCACGTGCAGCAGGTCGAAGCAGCCGTTGGTCAGCACCACCCGTTGGCCCGCGGCTTTCCAGGACCGCACGTTTTCCGCCAGTTCCTGTAGCGGGAGAATTCGATGCCGGGAATCAGAGGCCTGCTTCAAGACGCACCGCACCTTCCAGTTCATCGAGGGACACCGTGGCCGTGCCCCACTTCTTCACGACCAGCCCGCCGGCGAGGTTGGAGAGCAGCGCGGCCTCGTAGTAGGTGCCGCCGGCGGCCAGGGCAAGGGTGAAGGTGCTGATCACCGTGTCGCCGGCACCGGTGACGTCGGCCACCTCGCCGTCGCCGTGGCTGTGGATCTGCCGGAAACCGTCCGCTTCCACCAGGACCATGCCGTCCTCACCGCGGGTCACCACCACCGCCTCGGCCGCGATCCGGCGGCGGAGCTCGCCGCCCAGTTCGGCCACACGTTCCAGGTCACCGTTGACCCGCTCGTCGAAGATGCCCTCCAGCTCCGGCTCGTTGGGTGTGGCCGCCGAGACCCCGGGGTAGGCCAGCAGGTCCCAGCGCGAATCGAGAGTCACCGGCAGAGCGGCCTGCCGGGCAGTGCCGATGAGATGGCCGGCCAGCTCGCGGTCCACCGCGCCCTGCCCGTAATCGGAGATGAGCACCGCATCCGCCTGGCGCAGGAGTTCATCGAAGATCCCGCGCACCCGGGCCCGCTGCGCCACGTCGTAGCTGAAGGGTTCCTCGCGGTCCACCCGCACCACCTGCTGACGCTTGACGTGCCGGCTGCCGGCGCTGACCCTGGTCTTGGAGGTGGTGTGGTGCCCCTTGATCCGCAGAATGCCGTCGGTGGGCACACCCTTCTCGTCGAAGATGGCCACCAGCGCCCGACCATGCTCGTCGCCCCCCAGCACGCCTACCGGCATGGCCTGCCCCCCCAATGCGCTGAGGTTGTTCACCGAGTTGGCGCATCCGCCGGGCACCACCCGTGTCTGCTGGTGGTCGAGGATCAGGATCGGCGCTTCGCGTGAGATGCGCGAGATCTCGCCGAAAATGAAGACGTCGGCGATGAGATCGCCGAACAGCAGCACCTGCTTGCCGGCAAACCCCTGCAGCAACTCGAGCAGTCTCGCCGCGGGCACACCCTGGATCTGCGGCTTGCTCATCGGATCATCGCTCCAGTTCGAGAATCAGGTCCACGGCCGCCGCCAGGTCAGCGGTGACGTGGTGCGGGCGCCGGTCCCACTTGTGGGCATGGTATTCGAGCAGCCCGGCACCGTAGCCCGTGCGCACCATGATCCCGGTGAGGCCCTCGGTCATCGCCATGGAGACATCCTTGATGTGGTCACTGACCAGGTACGACGCGCCGAGGTCGAGGCCAAGGTCGGCGGCGGCCCGGCGCAGCATTCCCGGCCGCGGCTTGCGACAGTCGCAGTCCTGGCGCCAGGGCGGCTCCCCCACGTCCGGATGGTGCGGGCAGAAATAAACGCCGTCAAGGCGGGCGCCGGCCTCCTCGTCGAGCAGCTGCTCCAGCCGACGGTGCACCACGTGGACCAGCGGCTCCTCGAAGTAGCCCCGGGCCACGCCGGCCTGGTTGGTCACCAGCACTGCCGGCAGCCCGGCATTGTTCAACCGGCGGATCGCCGCAGCCGAACCGGGCAGCAGGCGCAGCCGCCCTTCGTGGTTCACGTATCCCACCTCACGGCTCACCGTGCCGTCACGGTCGAGAAATACTGCCTTTTTCATGTCCCCGAGCGCTCTTTCCTGTCCAGCCGGTTCACGGTCGTAACGGCCGCTGTTTCAGGCCCTCGAAAGCGAATCAATGCTAAACGGAACCGGTGGAGAATTCAAGCGCGCCGGACGACGCCCGGGTTACCCCGCCGGGGTTACCCCAGCGGCCGGCCGCACTTCCGGTGGTCCCGGTTCGTCGTCCCCGCCGTCGCCATCGTCGTCCTCATCTTCATCCTCCTCCTTGCGTCGCTTCTGGAAAACCAGGGCGACGAGGATGCTGAAGAGGTAGAGGCCGAGCATGGGCACGGCGAAAAGGCACTGGGTGGGGATGTCCGGTGTGGGGGTGATCACGGCGGCGACGATGAAAATGATCAGCACCGCGTAGCGCAGGTTGCGGACCATGAAGCCCGGCGTGATCAGGCCCAGACGGGCGAGGAAGAAGACGAGGATCGGCATCTCGAAGACCAGCCCCAGCCCGAGCAGGATCTTGTTCAGCGTGGAGAGGTATTCGCGGACGGTGATGATCGCCTTGAACTGCTCCCCCACGCCGAGCAGGAACCCGCAGACCCTGGGGAAGGCGATGTAGTAACCGAAGGCCGCCCCGCCGAGAAAGAAGAGCGTGGAGAAGAAAATAAAGGGCAGGCCATAGCGCTTTTCGTGTCGATAGAGGCCCGGTGAGATGAAGAGCCAGGCCTGGGTGATGACAAAGGGACTCATGAGGAAGATGCTGCCGAGGAAGGCCACCTTCATGTAGAGCAGGAAGGGGTCGGCCAGCTTGGTGAAGGCCAGCCCCTCGCCCTCCGCGAGAAACGGCAGGATCGGCTGGGAGAGGAAAAGGAATAATTGATCGGAGAAGATCCAGCAGATGATAAAACCGACAAAGATGGCTGCGCCGGAATAGATCAGTCGCCGGCGCAATTCATCCAGGTGGTCGAGAAATCCCATTGCCCCGTGCTTGGGCCTGTCTTCGGTGCTGGTCATTGACGGTTCGTGTCCTCGGGGGGGCTTTCAACGGCATCCGCGTCGTCATCGGCGGCGACCGGGGGTTCGTCAGGCGTGTCCTCGGCCGCAGGCGCCTCGGCGTCGGACCCACGCTCGCTGCGGCCCTCTTCCGCGGCCCGACGGCTGTAGTCCTCCTCGGCCCGGCGGCGCTCTCCGGAGTTGACCTTCTCCTCTTCCTTGTGCACCTCGAGCTCGAGCGTGTTGCGCAGGTCGTTGGTCGCCCGGCGGAACTCACCGAGGGCCTTGCCCAGGGTGCGCCCGAGCTGGGGCAGCTTTCGCGGACCGAAGACGATCAGCGCGATCACCAGGATGATCATGATCTCCTGCCAGCCCATGGATCCAAACATCGCGCTCACGTCTCCGGATGCCCGGCCGTCACCGGGGAGAACCCATGGTACGGCTCGGGCCGGGGCATGTCAACCGCCACTGCGCCGTTTCTTCAACAGGCGGATTGAGCTATACTTGCGGGTGAGAGAGACCGATGAGCCGAATGACCCCGGCGCCTTCCGGACGGCGCCGGTCACTGCAGGGGCACCATGAAGAAATACCGCATCACCATCATCGCCATCGTCGTCATCGTGGTTTCGGCCATCGGCGGCGGGCTGTTCGGCGGCCGCGTCCTGGCCGTCCCCGGCAGCCAGGCCGATTCGCTGAAGCTGTTCTCCGAAATCATCGAGAAAACCGGGCAGAACTATGCCGAAGAGGTTGATGACCGGGAGCTGATCTACGGGGCCATCGACGGCATGCTGGACACCCTCGACCGCCATTCCAACTTCCTTCCCGCCGAGAATTTCACCGCCATCCGCGAGGAGCAGCAGGGCAAGTTCTTCGGCCTGGGCATCGTCGTCTCCATGCGTGAAGACCGCATCACCGTCATCTCGCCCATCGAAGGCACGCCGGCCTTTCGCTTGGGCATCACCGCCGGTGACGTCATCGACCGCATCGAGGGCGAAAGCACCGAAGGGATGAGCGTCAACGATGCGGTGTCGCTGCTGCGCGGGCCCAAGGGCACCACGGTGAACATCTCCATCGCCCGGCCGGGGTTCAAGGAACTGCTGGATTTCGCCATCGTCCGCGACGAAGTGCCCACGCACAGCGTGATCTACCAGTTCATGCTCGACGACAACGTGGGCTATATCCGCCTGAAGAACTTCACCCAGACCACGCAGCAGGAACTGCTGGAAACGATGGCCGAACTGCGCGAGCAGGGAATGACCCGGCTGCTCTTCGATCTGCGCAACAACAGCGGCGGCCTGCTGGACCAGGCAGTGCTCGTTTCCGACATCTTCCTCCCCGCGGACCAGATGATCGTCTACACCAGGGGCCGCACGCTGAGCTCGAACCAGGAATACTACACGTCCGGCGAGACGGACAGTGAATTCTACGAGACCATGCCCCTGGTCATCCTCGTCAACCGCGGCAGCGCCTCGGCCTCCGAAATCGTCTCCGGTGCCGTTCAGGATCACGACCGGGGCCTGATCGTCGGCGACGCCACCTGGGGCAAGGGGCTGGTGCAGTCGGTCTACCCGCTCTCCTACGACAGCGGCCTGGCGTTGACCACCGCCCGCTATTACACGCCCAGCGGCCGATCGATCCAGCGCGACTACGACACCCTGGACGAGTACTACTTCCCCGCCGCCGACGACGGCGAGGAACTGATCGAGGAGACCCCCGAAGTCCCCTCCGAAGTACGCTACACCGACACCGGCCGCAAGGTCACCGGGGGGGGCGGCATCTCCCCCGACGTGGAGGTCAAGCAGGCCACCCGGTCCGAGTTCGTGCAGAAACTTTACGCCTACGCCATCTTCTTCAATTTCGCGGTGAACTACACCACTGAACACGGAGAAGTGCCGGGACGGGATTTCGTGCTCGACAACTCGGCCCTGCTGGAGTTCCGCCGCTACCTCGATTCACGGGAGATCGAGTACAGCGAAAACGACCTGGTGGAGAATCACGACGAACTTCAGCGGGAGATCCGCCAGGAGATGCTCTCGACCCGGGATGGCCTCGACGCCGGCTACCGCTTCTTCCTCGAGGGGGACCAGCAGGTGCTCCGGGCGCTGGAACTCTTCGACCGCGCGGAGGAGTTGTTCACCAGTTCGAACAAGCTGCGCCGTCTGCAGCAGGAGAACAAGGCGGCCGCCGTCGTTTCCCGGGCGGGTGAGGCGGAAAGCGTGACTGACGAGGCTGCCCGCTAGGCGTTGAACAGCGCCCCGGAAATCAAGACACGAAGGCACGAGGCGGGTGTGGCCACCACCGCCCCGTGCCTTTGTGCTGCTAAAGCGCGCGGATAGCTGGAATCTCTCCGCTCGGGATACCCAACCACTCGAGGAATTCCTGGTGGCCTTCCGGGTTCCGCTTCTCGAAGGCCCGGTGCCAGTTCTTCATCGTCTCCTCGTTCATCCCGATCTCGCTGAAGATCTGCACCCACTGGTCCTTGTTCACCGTTTTCGACTTCATCTCGCTCCTCCCTTCGCTGTTCAGTTGCGGTTCCGCCGTCAGCTGCCGACGAGGATAAGCATAGAGCATGAAGCCGTAGACGGGTCAACAGGGGTTCTGATTGGAAGCCCAAAAAACCTCGATGATGGTCCGATAGCAAGTCGCTCGGCAACGAAGCTAACGGGCCATGTCCGAGGTTTTACTCTTTGGGACCCTCACCGAAGAAGTTCGTGGTGGCATAACTGCCCACGTCCTTGCCGAACGTCTCGGTCTTGTCCGGCATGATGAGGAAGGTGGCCTGCTCGCCGATGATCTTGGAGAAGGCCACCCGGCCCTCTTTGCCGGCCTGGCGATAGAGCAGTTCGGCAAAGCGTTCAGAGCTGGGCGAGGTAAGGTCAAAAGAGCAAACCGGGCAGCTGAATTCGATCTCCTCGCCGGGGTGGGTGGGGAAATCGTCGGAGTGGATCACCTCGTAGTCACCGAGGCTGGGGCTGAAGAGAAACAGCCCCTTGAGGCTCGAAAGGTTGGCCTTGAGAATTATCTTGGTCCCCGGATTCAGCTCGCTGAGGCACTTGGGGCAATGAAATTGTCTTTTCGGCATGGCGCCCATCCCTCTTCTTCCCTAGCGGTAGACCAAGGCCTTTGTCGGGCAGAACATGGCGCAGGCCGGGTTGCCGCCGCACACGTCGCACTTGACCACCATCGCCGCCTGTTCGTCGTGGAGCATGTTGCCGAATGGGCAGGCCACCACGCAGGAGAGGCAGCGCACGCAGCGCTCCTCGTCCACATCGATGGCCCCGGTGGTCTCATTGCGCACCAGGGCGCCCACCGGGCAGGCGCGCACACAGGCCGCCACCTCGCATTGCAGGCAGAGTACGGGGATAAAGGTTTCGTTGCCGGTGTCGTGCACCTTGACCCGCGAACGGCGAAGCCGCCCGACCTCGGTTGAATGCACAAAGGTGCAGGAGAGTTCGCAGGTCCGGCAGCCGATGCACTTGCCCGGGGTCACGTAGAGTCGTTTCAACTGCACAGCCATTTCCTTTTCTACCATTGGACCATCCTGGAAAAGGCGAGAGCGGTTTCCCTGCTCCGGCAGGCGTCACACTTCTCGAAGTCTTCGATGGTCATCCCCTCGCGCTCGCAGATGAATTCCGCCTGGGCACGGGTGATGTGTGACGCGCCGCACTCGCTGCAACGCAGCAATTCGAAGTTCTGGCCCCAGATCCTGCGGGTCTTGCCGTCCTCACGGAAGGTGATGGCGTCGGTGGGACAGATCCTGGCGCAGACAGCACAGCCCACGCAGCTTTCCGCGGGTTCGTCCAGCGGCAGGCCGATCTTCTTGCTCACCCCGCGACCCACGGTGGAGATGGCGTGATGGCCCATTTCGGCGCAGACCCGCGTGCAGAGCCCGCAGAGGATGCAATTCGTGGGATCCTCGTCAACGGTGAGCGTGGTCTGCTTCAGACCGTACTCGGCGGCGAGATCACGAATGGCCGGGGCGTTGGGGCAGCGGGCAAGCAGCAGGTCGAGAACATTGCGCCGGCACTCGCGGACCGCTTCGTTGTCGGTGCTCACCTCGAGACCATGCTCGATGGGATAGAGGCAGGCGGTAACCAGCCCCTTCCATCCCTTCCAGTCCTTGTGCGTGATCTCCACCATGCACAGGCGGCAGGCGCCGGAAGGCTCCACCGCTTCGTGGTGGCAGAGGGTGGGGATGTGGATGCCGGCCCGCCGGGCCACCGTGAGCACGGTCTCGCCCTCGGCTCCGCTCACCGCCGTGCCGTTGATCGAAAAACTGATGAGGCCCATGACAGTCAATCCTCTCTGGCTCCCGGTGGCTCCGGGTCAGTGTACCTCGATGGCTTCGTCCGGGCAGACATAGATGCAGGCGCCGCAGCGCGTGCACTTGTCGGCGTGGATCTTGTGCCGGGATTTTTTCTTGCCGCTGATCGCGTCGAAGGCGCAGACCTTGACACAGGCCGTGCAACCGGTGCACTTGTCGTTGATCGAATACGTGATCAGCGCCTTGCAGACGCCGCCGGGGCAGCGACGATCGGCGATGTGCGCCTCGTATTCATCGCGGAAGTACTTCAGCGTGCTGATCACCGGGTTGGCTGCCGACGAACCGAGGGCGCAGAGCGACCCGTCGGTGAGCACCGAGGAGAGGCGATCGATGCGCTCGATGTCCCCGGGCTCGCCGGTGCCGCCGCAGATCCGCTCGAGGATGAAGAGCAGCTGCTTCAGCCCCTCGCGGCAGGGCGTGCACTTGCCGCAGGACTCCTCGACAAGGAAATTGACGAAGTAACGCGCCACGTCCACCATGCAGGTGCGGTCATCCATGACGATCATGCCGCCGGAGCCCATCATCGAACCGGCGTCGGTGAGCGTGTCGAAGTCCACCGGCAGATCGAGGGCCGACTCGGGGAGGCAGCCGCCGGAGGGGCCGCCGGTCTGCACGGCCTTGAACGGCCGGTCGCCGATGATCCCGCCGCCCACACCGAAGATGATCTCTCGCAGTGAAATGCCCATGGGCACTTCCACGAGGCCGGTGTTCTTCACCTTGCCCACCAGCGAGAAGGCCTTGGTGCCGGTGCTCTTTTTCGTGCCCACCGCGGCAAAGACTTTGGCACCCCTGTCGAGGATGTAGGGCACGCAGGCGAACGTCTCCACGTTGTTCAGCACGGTGGGTTTGTCGTAGAGCCCCTTGACCACCGAGTGGATGTATTTGGCCCGTGGCTCGCCAACCTCGCCGGCCACCGACTTCATCAGCGCCGACGACTCGCCGCAGACGAACGCACCGCCGCCGCGGTTGATCTCGATGTCGAAGTCGAAGCCGCTGCCGAGGATATTCTCACCCAGCAACCCGGCCGTACGGGCCTGTTCGATGGCGATGCCCAGCCGCTGACGCGCCAGGGGGTACTCTTCGCGAACGTAGATGTACCCCTTCGGCGAGCCCACGGCGTGGGCGCAGATGATCATCCCCTCGAGCACGGCGTGGGGGTCGCCCTCGCAGATCGAGCGGTCCATGAACGCACCGGGGTCGCCCTCGTCGGCGTTGCAGATCACGTAGCGCGGGTGGACCTCCACCTTGCGGCAGGTGGCCCACTTTCGCCCGGTGGGGAATCCGCCGCCGCCGCGGCCACGCAGGCCTGATTTCGCGACCTCGTCGATGACCTTCTCCGGTTTCATCTTCAGCGCTCGGGGCAGCGCGGCATAGCCGCCTGCGGCGATGTAATCGTCGATGCTCTGCGGATCGATGCGGCCGATGTTGCGCAGCACCAGGCGGTGCTGCTTGGCGTAGAAGTCGATCCTGTCGTAGGTTTCCACCCGTTCGCCGGTATCCGGGTTCTTGTAGAGCAGCCGCTCGATCACCTCGCCGTTCTTCAGCGTGCTCTCGACGATCTTCTTCACGTGGCTCGGCTTGACTTTCTGGTAGAAAATCTTCTCGGGCATGAGGATGACCAGCGGGCCCTGCTCGCAAAAGCCGTGGCAGCCGGTCTCCTTGATCACCATGCGCACGCCGATCTTCATGCCGGCGGCCTTGAGTTCCGTGCGGAAGACCTCGGCCACGTCGGCGCTCCCGCCGGCCAGGCACCCGGTGCCGGCGCAGATCAGGATCTCCCGCTTCACCTTCGCCGCCCGGGTCTCCAGCTTCGTTCTCTGCGCCTTCAGCGCGCTGGGGCTCGCGAACCTCATCATCTCACCTAGCCTCATTGGCCAGGATGCGCTTGATCTTGCTGATGCGCATCTTGCCGTAATACTGCTCGTTGACCATCACCACCGGCGCCATGGCGCAGGTGCCGACGCAGTTGACCGATTCCAGGGTGTACTCGCCGCACTCGGTGGTCTCGCCCGGCTTGACCTTCAGCCGGCGCACCAGCTCGTCGAGCAGCAGGCCGGCCCCGCGGACATGGCAGGCCGTGCCCATGCAAACACGGATCACCTTTTTCCCTTTGGGTTCGAGGCTGAAGGCCTTGTAGAAGGTGGCCACGCTGTAGACCTTGGTCAGCGGCACCGACAGGGCCTCGGCGGCCTGCTTCAGCGCCTCCGGGGGCAGGTAGTTGTATTCCAGTTGAATGTCCTGGAGCACCGAGATCAACTCGGTCGGTTCGGCGGGATGCCGTTCCAGGATATCGTGCAACGGTTTCAGGTCCAGGTTCATCCTCGGCGGCCCTCCCTCCGCTACCGCTTGCTGCCCAGGCGGTGTCCCGCCATCATGGCGTTGACGTTGATATCGGCCACCTTGCCGGAGAATTTCTTCTCCACGAAGGCCTTGAGGTTATCGATCTCCACGATGCCGGTGCGGGCGACAAAGGCGCCCAGCATGACCATGTTCGTCGAACGGGGCGAGCCGCATTCGATGGCCATGTCGTTGGCCGGCACGAGCAGCTCGTCCACGTCGTCCCGCTCCGAGGTGACCTCAATCAGCGAAGAGTTGACGATGATCGTGCCGCCGGACTTGACCCGCGGGGCGAATTTGTCCATCGACGGGCGGTTGAGCACCACCAGCGCCTGGGGGTTGGAGATGATCGGCGACCCGATGAGCTGGTCGGAGATGATCACCGTGCAGTAGGCCGTGCCCCCGCGCATCTCTGGGCCATAGGAGGGCAGCCAGACCACCTGCTTCCCCTCCTCCATCCCGGTCTTGGCCAGGAACTGCCCGATGGACATGATGCCCTGACCGCCGAATCCGGCAAAAAAGGTTTCCAGCTGCATGTCCCTAACCCTCCTCTCCGAAGGGCTCTTTGTAAACGCCGAGCGGGTAGAATGGAATCATGTTCTCCTCGAGCCACTTCGTGCCTTCCAGCGGGGTCATGCCCCAGTTGGTGGGACAGGTGGAGAGGAATTCCACGAAACTGAAACAGTCGTTGTTCAGCTGGTGCCGGAAGGCGCGGAGCATCGCCTTCTTGGCCTTGATCGTGTGCCTGGCATCGTGCACCGAGACACGCTCGATATAGGCCGGCGTCACCAGCGCCGAGAGCAGTTCGGCCATCTTGATCGGCTGGCCGGTGTGGTCCGTGTCCCGCCCGAAGGGGCAGGTGCTGGTCACCTGGTGGGCCAGCGTGGTGGGGGCCATCTGTCCGCCGGTCATGCCGTAGATCGCATTGTTGACGAAGACGGTGGTGAACTTCTCGCCGCGGTTGGCGGCGTGGATGATCTCCGACATGCCGATGGAGCAGAGATCGCCGTCGCCCTGGTAGGTGAATACGGTCAGGTCGGGACGCACCCGCTTGATCCCTGTGGCGAACGCCGGGGCGCGGCCATGGGCCGCTTCCTGGAAGTCGCACTCGAAGTAGTGGTAGATGAGCACCGAGCACCCTACCGGCGCCACCCCCACCGCGCGGTCCATCACCCCCAGTTCGTCCAGCGCCTCGGCCACGATGCGGTGGATCACGCCGTGGGTGCACCCGGGACAGTAGTGAGTGACCTTCTCGGCCAGGGACTCGGGTTTGCTGAAGACGGTCCTGTCCAGTGTCTCGACCATGGTCTCAACCCTTTCGGCCTTTAGTGGCGATCTTTTTCGACCCTGATTTCGTGGCTGCTCTCTTTCGCGCCGCCGGCTTGCCCGCGCCGACCAGGCGTTTGACCTCCGCCACCACCTCTTCTGGCGAAGGGACAATGCCGCCGCAGCGTCCGAAGAAGCTGACCGACTTTCCGCGGCCCACGGTGCGCTCAACGTCCTCCACCATCTGCCCCATGCTCATTTCCACGGCGAGCAGCTTGCCCACCGACCGGGCGGCCTCGCGCAGCTGCACCTCGGGGTAGGGGAAGAGCGTGATCGGGCGGAAGAGGCCCACCGAGATGCGCTGGCGCTTCAGCTCGGCGATGGCCGTCTTGCAGATGCGGGCCATGGTGCCGTAAGCCACCAGCAGCAGCTTGTTGTGACGCGAGCAGTTGTATTTCTCGTACATCACCTCGTGCTTCTTCATCAGCTCGTATTTCGCCGCGATCACGTGGTTGTTCTGCTCGAGCTGGATCGGGTCGAGGTGCAGCGAATGGATGCGATTGCAGGGACGGCCCTTGGCCCCGGTGGTGGCCCAATCCTTGGCCGGCAGGTCGCCCTCGTCCGGCGGGATGAACTCCACCGGTTCCATCATCTGGCCGATCATGCCGTCGCCCATGACCATTACCGGGTTGCGGTACTTGTCGGCGAAGTAGAAGGCCTTCATTGTCAGGTCCACTGCCTCCTGCACCGAGGCCGGGGCGAGAACCATCAGCCGGTAGTCGCCGTGCCCGCCGCCCTTGGTCGCCTGGAAATAATCGGACTGCGCGGGAAGGATGCCGCCGAGGCCCGGGCCGCCGCGGACGATGTTGACGATGACCACGGGCAGCTGGGCGCCGGCGATGTAGGAGAGCGCCTCCTGCATCAGGCTGATCCCCGGGCTGGAAGAGGAGGTGAAGACCCGCGCCCCGGCGCCGGCAGCGCCGAAGAGCATGTTGCTCACCGCCAGTTCGCTCTCGCCCTGGAGAAATACGCCGCCCACCTCGGGCATGCGCTTGGCGAGGTACTCGGCCACCTCGGTCTGCGGTGTAATGGGATAACAGAAGTAATTCGTGGCCCCGGCCCGGATGGCAGCCTCACCGATGGCCTCGTTTCCTTTCATCAGCACTTTTGCCATGACGATCGGTCCTCGCTCGGGATCAGGTCCCCTCAGTAATCAACCAGCATGTACTGCACGGCATTGATGTCCACCTCGATGGCCACGTCGGGACAGACGATGGCGCAGAGGCGGCAGCCGATACAGCGGGACGGCTGGTTCACCCTGGCGTAGAAGTATCCCTTGACGTTCAGTTCCTCGGACATGGAAATGATCTGCTGGGGACAAGCGGCGTTGCAGAGCTCGCAGCCCTTGCAGCGATCCTTGTCCACGCGTATCTGGGGCATGGTGACTCCTCGGTCTGATGCCTCCCCCGCCGTCACACTGGCAGGCTGGTCAGATCTGTTTTGATCGGCCCGCCCCATGGCGGCAGCATCACCCGCCGCAGGGGGAGCAGGGGACAATCGAACAGGCCGGCGTCCACCGACGCGGCCAGCTTCGTTTCCACGGTGACCAGGCGGACCGGCAGCCCGGACCGACGGCCCACCTCGCAGGTCAGGTCATAGCCCTGCCGGATCATTTCCGGCGTGGTTTCATCCATCATGTGGGTATTGGACACCAGGCCGCCCACCTTGAGCCGCGAGGCGGCCTCCACCTCGCCGAGGATGCGGAGGCAACCTTCGGCGGTGCCAGTGAACGGGCGGTGGATGTTGATCACATAGAGCAGGAGGACGTCCTCGGGGTCGAGCACGTCGGCGACGCTGCCGAGCACCCGGGCCCCCACGTCGTCGCCGCCCACGTCTCCCACCACGGCCGAGCGATCGTCACCGAAGGACCCACGTATCTCGGGGACGATGATCGGCAGGTCGGCGAAAAACTGCGCCCCCTTGGGCGCCACCACCGTGGCCCCCCGCTTCTCCAGCTCATCCCTGGCCTCACGACAGCGGAAGTAGGGGTTGACCACGTCAAGGTCGAGGATTTTGACCGCATAGCCCAGATCGAGGAGATGGTGGCTGTAACTTACGGCAGTTTCAGACTTTCCGCTGCCGTACGTGCCCGTGAACAGCGTGATCCGTTTCTCCCGATTCATGGCGGCGGCGCCCCCCAGGTATCCGTTTCAGTTCAGCGCGAAATTCGTCGCTACTGTAACAGATCGACCGGTGGGATTCAAGAAAATGGCCGGCGGGAGACGGAATCCCTATCCTTTTCCTGACAGTCAGTTACCGCCGTGCAACAGGTTCGGTCCGACGGCTGGAGAGACGCGGGGGAGGCACCTGGAGGGGGTCAGGAAGAAGGGTGCCAGGCATGGGACGGGTGGCCGCCGGCGGCCACCAGAACAAGGTTTTCCGGATCGAGCTTCTCCCGCGCCGCCTCCAGCACGGCCAGGGCATCCACCTGTTCCACGTTTTCCGCGTAGTGGCGCACGTGGTCCAGGGCCAGACCGTTCAACTCCGCATCCAGCAGGTAGCCGCTGACCTCCTGGTTCGATTCCAGGCCGAAGATGTGGTTGCCCACGAGGTAGCGTCGGGCCGCCTCCAGCTCGGCCTCGGGCACCGGCTCCTCGCGAATTCGCCGAATCTCATCGAAGATGCCACGCACCGCCGGGGCTTCCTGCTCCGGCGCACAGCCGATATAACAGAGAAAAGCACCGGGATCCACACCGGCGGAGGAGGAGATGGAACCGAAGGTGGAGTAGGCCAGCCCCTGCTCGTCCCGCAGCCGGCGGTTGAGACGGGAAGTAAATCCCTGGCCGAATACCTTGTCCATGACCTTGAGGGCGAAAAAGGCCGGGTCGCTGCGGCAGATGCCGGGGTGTCCGAGGTAGATATTGACCTGCTCCTTGCGCATGGGGATGCGCTCCAGCACCAGCCCCCGGCCGTCCAGCCCTGCCGGCCCTGGTGGTGCCGGCGCCTCCTCGGCCTCAACGGCCGACCAGCCGCCGAACAGCGATTCCACCCGCCGCAGCACCTGGCCGGGATCCACGTCCCCGGAAACGGCGATGTACGATTTCCACGGCGCATAGTGCCGCTGTCGAAAAATGGCCAGCTGTTCCGGATCGAGGGCGGTGAGCGTCTCGGCGTACCCCTCCACCGGCCGGTGCCGCGGGTGGCCGGCAAAGGCCAGTTCATGAAACCGTTTCAGCGCCACGGCGCGAGGGTTGTCCTTTTCGGCGATGATATCGGCGAGCACGCGCTGGCGGCGTTTTTCGAACTCTCCGGGGTGGTTCGAGGGTTCGATGAGCATCCGCGCCGGCAGGTCGAGGGCCAGGTCCAGGTCGTCGGCCCCCATGCTGAGCGATACACCGCTGAGCAGGTAGCCACCATGGGTCAGCATCAGCCCCCCCCGGGACTCCACCCGGCGGCTGATCTCCTCTGCGGTCAACCCCCCGGCCCCGGAGTCGAGCAGCCGACCGCTCAGGGCGGCCAGCCCGGCGGTCTCCTCCTCGTCCAGCCGTGCCCCGGCACGAACCACCGTCTCCACCGAAACCAGCGGCAGGCCGCTGCTTCGCCGGACCAGCAGGACCAGTCCGTTGCCCAGCACGTGACGCTCCACCGGCCGCGGGTCGAACCGGGGCCGCACCGGCCCGTCCTGTGCCTCGCCTCTCCTTCTCATCAGGCCCCTCCCCCGCCCTGGCCGGCGTCCGGCTCCGGCTGCAGCTCGGCCACGGTGCGGCTTTCGGGGACAAAGAGGCGCCCGGCGGCTTCCATCACCTTTTCCGGATCCACCTCTTCGATCCTGGTGAAGAAGTGGTCGAGGAACCCCAGGCCGCCGACCAGCGCCGTTCGGCCCAGCAGGTAGGACTGGTCCTCCAGCGACTGGGCGGAGAGCAGCAGGTTGACCCGGATCTGCCGGCGCGCGCGGTCTATCTCCGCCGGCGCCACCGGTTCCCGGCGCAGCCGCTCCAGTTCGTCGAGCAAGGCCTCCTCCAGGCGCTGCGGCTCCACGCCGGGGCGGGCCTGGCCGCAGAGCTCCATGAGGAAGGGCCGGCGACAGGGCAGGTAACTGAACCAGGCTTCGGTGGCCAGCTGGTCCTCCTCGATGATCCGGCGATAGATCCGCGAACTCTTTCCGAAGCTGAGCAGGTTGTTGAGCACGAGCAGCACGTAGGCGTCCCGGTGCCCCATGGGCGGCGCCTGGTAATTGATTTTCACTTCCGGCAGCTGGGCCGGCAGGCTCAGGGAGACCCGCTGCTGCCCGGGCCGGCCGGGTTGATAAGGACCGTCACCCTCCGGCGGGAGGTCCCAGGGCAGTTCGGAGATGGCCGGCGGCCCCTCCTGAAAACGACGCTCCACCGCCTCGATGACCCGCCCGGTCTCCACGTCGCCGGTGATCACCAGCAGCGCGTTGGCCGGACGGTAAAAACGGCGGTAGAACTCGACCATCTCCTCGCGACTCACCTGCTGCAGGTCCTCCAGGCGACCGATCACCCCATAGCGGTAGGGGCTCTCCGGCACCGCCGCCCTCAGCGCCGCCTCCTCGAGCAGGAAACTCGGATCGTCCTCGCTGAGCATCCGTTCCTGGATCACCACCTGCCGTTCGGCCTCGAACTCGTCACCGGGAAAACGACAGCCGGTCATCTGGCTGGCCAGGATCTCCAGCGCGATCTCCCAGCGGTCACGAGCAAAATTGAACACGTAGTAGGTGTGATCGAGGTCGGTGTAGGCGTTGTTCGAGCCGCCGTTGCTGTCGCAGATCCGGTCGATGTCCCCCTTGGCGAATCGGTCGGTGCCCTTGAAGACCATGTGCTCGAGAAAGTGGGCCAGGCCGGATCGGCCCCCGGGCAGGTCTGCCCCGCCGGCCTGGTACCAGAGGGTGACGTTGACGCCGGGAACGGCACCGTTCTCCTTGACCAGCACCCGCAGCCCGGTGGCTGTGGTGTGCTCGGTGAATCGGCGGGCGGTGCGCAGGACAAGGTCGCGGAACGCCCCGGCGGACGCACCGCCGCTCACCGTCCGCCCCCGTCCTCATCCGCAGGGTCCGGAGAGCGTTCGACCTTGATGATGAAGAGGGTCAGGTCGTCGTGCAGCCGCTCCTGTTCCTTGAAGTTGTTCACCGCATTGAGCAGCGCCATTTTGATCTCGGATGCGCTTCCCTCCCGGTGCTCCAGCACCACCTGGTCCACCCGCGCCTCACCGAACTCCTCGCCGTCGCCGGCCTGGGCCTCCACCAGGCCATCGCTGAAGAAAAGGAAAATGTCACCCTGGCGGTATTCCACCGTTTCGTCGCGAATCACCTTCTCGAAAAGCCGCCCCTCCTCCAGCCCCAGGCCGATACCTGCCGGCGTGATGAAGCGGCCCTCTTCGGCATCCCCCGGCAGGTGGTAGAGGGGACAGTGCCCCGCCCGGGCCAGGAGCAGGCTGCGGTCCTTGGGGGAGATCACCGCGTAGAGCAGGGTGATGAAGGTGCGGCGGTCCAGGTCGCGGTGCAGGATCTGATTCACCCGGGTGAGCAGCGAAGAGGGCCGGTCGTAGATCGGTCCCAGCCCCTGAAGGATGCCCTTGATCTCCGCCATGTAGAACGCGGCCGAAGTTCCCTTGCCCGAAACGTCGCCGATGGCCAGGCCGAGCCGCTCCCGGTCGAGGCGCACGAAGTCGTAGTAGTCGCCGCCCACCTCGTAGGCCGGCAGGGAGAGGGCGTCCATGTCCAGGCCCTCGATGCGGGGGATGATCATGGGCAGCAGGCGCATCTGCACTTCGCGGGCGATCTTCAGCTCCTGCTCCATCCGCTCCTTTTCCAGCGAGGCCCGCACAAGGCGGGCGTTTTCGATGGAGACCACAGCCTGGTCGGCAAAGGCGGTGAGCGCCAGCAGGTCCTCGCGCTCAAAGGCGTAGGTGTGGTCCTTCATCGCATAGAGCACACCGATCACCTCACCCTGTGAGACGAGGGGCGCAGCGACCAGCGAACCGGCCTTGCGTCGCCAGCGGCGCAGGTGGGCGGAGCGCCGGTCTCCGGCGATGTCCTTGATCAGGACCGGCTTCTGCTGCCGCACCACGTACTGGCCCAGGGCCTCCCCGGGTCGATCGCGCTGCTGGATTTCCGCTTCCCTGTCACTGATGCCGGCCCAGGCCACCATGTCGAAACGGTGCTCGTTCTCGTTGCGCAGCTCGAGCCAGCAGGCGGGGGTCTCCAGCACTCGCGACGTGTGCGCGGTGATCAGTTCCACCAACTGGTCCAGGTCGAGTGTCGATTTCACCGCCCGCCCCAGATCGTGGAGCGAGGTGATCTCCTCCTGCTGTCGGTCGTGGGTCCCGGCGGTGGGCAGGTGCAACAGCAGGCTGACCATGGAGAAGCCGGCGTAGACGGCGAGGAAGAGACCGGCGAACTCGAAGAAGGCACCGCAGACGTGGGCGCAGCTGCCGACGTAGCTGAAGTGCGAGGACACCGAGGAAAGCATGATCACCGCGCCGATGAGGCAAAGCACCGAGAGGCCGAGACAGCTCCATTTCTCCCGCTTGCTCGTCGTCTTGACCCATGAAAGGCGGAAGGCGTTGGCAATGATGAAGAGCCAGACCAACGCCAGCATGCCGTCGCGCACGTTTTCCAGGTAGCGCAGCAGACTCGAGGATTCGGCGTCAAAGAAACCGAGCTGGTCCTCCATCAGCAGATCGAGGAGGAAAACCGCGGCCACGAAAACCATGGTGAGGTGGAAGATTCGAACGGTGTGCTTCTTGCGGTTGTGAAGGACCAGCTGGCGCAGGCCGATAACCACCACCAGGAGACAGACCACGGCGAGGAAGGCGCCGAGGTCGAAAAGTACCTGCCCGGCCATCGATCCCAGGCCATGGTCCGCCGTCTCCCAGAGACGGTACGAGGGGTAGATCTTTTCCAGTTCGCGGCTCGCCTTGAGCGACCCGTAGAATACCGCCTGGCTGCTGAAAAGGATCACCAGCACGGCGAACGTGAAATTGCGGAAGAGGTAGGCCGGTCGGTGGTCGGTGACCCAGCGCTGGCGCATGAACACCGGCACCAGGGCACCGAGCCCGAGGAGCAGCAGCGCCTCACGGGGCAGTACGGCCACGAGCTCCATCACGCCCATGTGCGTGGTGGCGAAGAGACCGTCCACCACCACCACGATGCCCAGCAGCACACCGGCTGCCAGGGGCGTGAAGAGGGTTTGCAGACGGAGATGTGCTGGCTCCGGGCGTTCGGTCATCGGATCCTCACTGCCGTCGGGATGGCACGTCCGAGTATAGAACCGGGGGTATGAGGCTGTCAAGAACCCGAAACGCCCCCCTGATCACACAAGCTCATATATTCCAATCATTTAAAGGATATGCTCGCCAACGAGTCCCACATGGCCGCCGCCGTCGATACGCAGCGCGGCCCGCCGGGTCAGCCAGTCGGGCACCACGTAGACTTCCCCGCCCCGCGCCCCCCCCTCATCCGCATCGAGGTCAGGGAAGTCGAAGTGCAGCCGCCGGTGGAAGTGGCCCATGAGCACCACGTCGGCGCCGCGGCGAAACTGCTCCCTGGCGTAGCGCTCGCACTGTGTGTGGGGAAAATACGTGCGGAACCGCCGATTGGTTCCGCGCAGCCGGTGCTCGAGCGCTGCGGCGGCCCGCAGCGTCCAGCCCCGGGGCAGGAACCGCAGGAGCAGATGGGCTGCCCGGTTGCGCACCAGCATGTTCCACGCGCGGTAGTTGTAGTCGATACGATTCAGCCGGTCGCCGTGGACCAGCGAGAACCGGCGCCCACCGCGGCGGAGCAGCAGCCCCCCCTCGGCGACGCGGTGGAACAGGCCCCGCTGGTGACGGGCGACGAAGAGATCACGGTTGCCCTCGATGTAAGCCAGTTGCATCCCGCGGGCGCGCAAGGCCCCCAGTCGCAGCGCCAGTTCCCGGTGGTGCGCCTCCTGCAGGCGGGGCGGTCCCAACCAGAGATCGAAGAGGTCGCCGAGGAAGACGATGGTGCCCAGGCCGTTGCCGACGGCTTCCCGGTCGAGAAAGCCGTAAAAGGCCTCCCGCGCCTCCGGGTCCTCTGAATTGAGGTGCACGTCGGCCACCACGAGGATCTCCCGGGGGCGTTCCGTGTGCTGTTCCTGGCTCACGCGCGTTGCTTTCTCTTCCCGGCCTAGTGTGGTGTCCCGGGTTTGATATCGCCACGAATTATAGGCGGAGGGCGGCGGGATGAGCAAGAACCTGTCATTGAGGCCCCCCGGCCCCTGGGCTATACTGCTCGTCGAATGCCCGTGACCAAAAACGTCCGGAGGTAACATGGCCCCCACAGCGGAACCCCCCTGTCCCGGTATCGCCCGCGGCACCCTGATCATTGTCCTGCTGCTCCTGCACGCCATTTCCTGTGGCCCGACCGGACAGTCCGCGTCCGTCGAAAACGCGCCGCCGGTGGTGGTGGTCGCCCTGGACGGGCTGAGCTGGCAGGTGGCCGCCCCGCTGATGGATGAAGACGGGATGCCCGCGCTGACGGCCCTTGTCCGCGATGGCGCCGCCGGCCAGTTGGAGACCATCCGGCCCACCTGGACGCCGGTGATCTTCACCACCATGGCCACCGGGCAGCCGCCGGAGCGTCACGGGGTGAACACCTTTGTCAGCGAAGAGGGCATCCCCCTGACCAGCAACGTCCGCCGGGTTCCCGCCCTGTGGAACATCCTCGGCGACCGCGGCCTGCCCACCCTCTTTTTCGGCTGGCCCGTGACCTGGCCCGCTGAGCCCGTGACGGGGGAGATGATCAGCGACCGCTGGCACAAGAGCGGTGAGCGACAGGTCTTTCCCGCCGAACTGGCCGACGTGGTGGCGCCGCGCCTCGAGACCTTCCGCAACGCGGGCGTTGCGGTACCCGCAGGCCTGGAGCGCCTGGCCGGGCTGGCCTCGCCGGACCGGGTGTCCCGCTGGCTTCACGGGTCGTTCGAGGGGCCGGGAGACACCACAGCGGAACGGACGGTCCAGCCCGACCGGCTGGTGGGGCTGACCCGCAAGAAAGTGGAAACCGGATTTCTCTGGAACGTGGCGCTGGACAGCGACGTCAAGCTGCCCCTTTTCCTCCAACGGCTGCGTGCCGTGCGCCCGCGGCTGTCCGCCGTCTATTTCAACGCCACCGACATGGCCCAGCACTTCTTCGGCGGAGCCGACCGCCTGGGCGAACGCTGCCTGCCCGAGCGCAACCTCTCCGGCCGTGAGGCCATTGACGAAACCTACCGGGTCTACGACCGCCTGCTGGGCCGGCTGGTGGCCGGGGTGCGCGGCGTCGAGGGCTATGAAGATGCCGTTTTCGTCGTCCTCTCCGACCACGGCATCGACCTCGCTTCCCCACGGCGAGTGCGCTGGAACCCGCCGGCCGGCGACAGCACGAAAGCCCGGCGCATCATCCAAAGGCTGCTCGCCGAGGGCGTTGTGGAAACCGTGGAAACCGGCAGCAGGCCAGTGGACCAGGGCTGGCAGGTGATCCGTTTTCCCGACGGTGGCCCAATGAGCGTGCGCAGCCGGGCGCTGAACCTGCTTGACCAGGCCGGCTGCACCTTTCACCCCGACGATACCTTCATCTACTTCGTGCACGACGAGGCCCCGCCCGGCGTGGTGGTGATCAGCGGCGGCACGGTGCGTCCGGGACGCCGGCTCGAGGACATGTCGGTCAACGACGTGGCCCCCACCCTGCTGGCCCTGCTCGGCCTGCCCGCGGCACGGGACATGTGCGGCGCCCCCGCCCCCCTGGAACTGTCGGCCGGTTCCGGCGGCCCGGAGCGCACCCTGTCCCCCAAATGGATCGACAGCTACGGCACGACGCTGCCGGCCGGGAATGGCGAGGCGATCAGCTCCCCTGAAGACGCGGAAATCCGTGGTGAGCTCCGAGCGCTTGGCTACATCGAGTGATCCCGTAAACCATATCTCTTCTATCTCTTACGGCGATAATCGCAAGCGGCGACGGCCCGGGGTTCGCTTTACAGCAACCTGTTGGTGTGCTAAGGTTCGCTTGTTTCACCCCCCGGTCTGTAGCCGGACGCTTTCGAGGGATGAACTCACGTATCGGATCGATAGTGATGTAGGCAGCGACCGCATTTTTTTTCATTGTTTCCCAACCGTGAGGTGTAACATGAAGCACGCTTTTTTCACCTGCCTCGCTCTCTGCCTCCTGCTCCTGCTGCCCGGGGGTTGTTCCCAGCAGGCCGCCGAAGATGGCGCTGCCGATGGTGGCGCCGCGCTCCAGGAAATCCTGACCATTCGTGACCAGGCCGAAGAGGCCTACACCGCGGCCCTGGCCGAGATCGCCCCGCTGGAGGAGGAAGACCCGGAACGCTTCGCCGAAGAGATGAAGCGGATCAAGATGGAGCGCGAGGGCCAGTACGATGTGTACACCGACAAGCTGGTGACGCATATCAACAACAATACCGACGACACCGAGGCTCTCAAGGCCTACGCCGACTACCTGGCCAAATTCGTCGCCCCCGGGTACATGACCGAGCTGGGCAACTACATCAAGGCCGTCGAGGTCTACGATGAAGCCCTGGAATACGACCCGGGCAACCCTGAGATCCAGGCCCTGCGCGACACGGCCGCCGAGCTGCGTTTCATGTCCCAGGAGCGGTTCGACATGGTCACCAAGAACATGACCTTCGACGAGGTCGAGGAACTCTGCGGTGTGGCCAACCCCAAGCACATCATCGAGGAAGTCAAGCGGGGCAAGACCCTGACGGGATGGTATTATCCCAGGGAGGATCGCGGCATCGCCGGCATCTTCTTCATGGACGGCAAGGTCTACAAGACCGATTTCGATTCCAAGAAGGCCCCTGAGCGCCGCAAGGCCGGCGAGGCGAAAACAGAGGAATAGGCTCGACGCCATTGCGCCGGATTGGAAAAGGGATTGCCGCCGCTGCGGCAATCCCTTTTTTCATGCCCGGCGGCCCGGTTCAGCCGTTGAGCGCCGCGGCCAGCCAGTCGGCGGTGAGGGTCACGGCCCGGGCCCGAGCCACGGGGTCCGAAAAGCGATGGTCACCACCGGGAAAGACTTCCAGCCGCTTCGGCTCGCGGGCCAGGCGGTAGAGCTTGCGGCCGTGTTCCAGGGGCACGGTGGCGTCGTCCTCGCCGTGCAGAAAGAGCACGCTGGTCAGCGACCTGGCCAGGGACGGCAGGTGGGGCGTGTGCAGGGTGCGATAGAAGACGGGCCCAAGCACCAGGGGGTGCGCCTCGCTTGGCTCGGTGGGCCGCCGGCCGTCACGCTCCTCGTCGTGCAGGTCCTCGAAGGTGGCCGGCGCGGCCCAGGCCGCCACCGCGGCGACACCGGTATCCGCGGCGGCGTGGCAGAGCGAGGCGAAGCCGCCCATGGAACTGCCCATCAGACCGATGCGCTCCCCGTCCAGGTCCGGCTGCCGCCGGGCCCAGGCCACGGCCTCACCCACGTCGGCCACTCGGCTGGCCAGGGTGGTCTCGGCGAAGTCGCCGCCCGATTGCCCGATCCCCATGCAGTCGTAGCGCAGAAAGGCCAGGCCACGCCCGACGAGTTCCCGTCCCAGTTCCATGAGCTTGGTGCTCTCCCGATCGCTGAACAGCCCGTGGGAACCCACCACGCACCGCGGGCGCCTGCCCCCGGTTCCGGCAGGCAGGTGCAGCACCCCGGCCAGCCGGCCCACGCGGCTCTCCATGCGCACCGCCCGCTCTTCGCAAGATCTCTGGTCCATGGTCCCCTCTCCCTGTCGTCGACAAACACCCGCTGCGCCAGCCAACGCGTCATCCTAGCGGAATACCGGGGCCCCTGTCGAGACTACGGCGCTTCCCCCGGCCCACCCGGCCGCGCTATACTTTTCCGGTCAGCCAATGGATCCACGAACCGAGAGTGAGGAGCAGCCGTGAGCGACGAACCCAAAACATTTCTCGAAGCCGTGCCCAATCCACGGCCCGGACGGGACTACGAGGTGCGCTCCCAGAGCCCCGAGTTCACCTGTCTCTGTCCCCGCACCGGCCAGCCCGATTTCGCCACCATCACCGTGACCTACGTCCCCGATCGGCTGATCGTGGAACTGAAGTCGCTGAAACTCTATTTCCACGCCTACCGCGACCGGGGCACGTTTCACGAGGCCGCGGCGAACCAGATCCTCGACGACCTGGTGGCGCTGCTCTCCCCGAAACGGATGGTGGTGGTGGCCGATTTCCACGTGCGCGGCGGCATCCACACCGTGGTGGAGGCATCGCACCCGTGAGCTTCACTGCCGGCCAGGACAGTGGCCCGCTTTTCTTCATCGGCATCCAGGGCACCGCTCTCGACGCCGAGGAGCGCGACTTCCTCGCGGACATGCGGCCGGGCGGCGTAATCCTCTTTCGCCGCAACATCGAATCCGCGGCCCAGGTGCGCGCCCTGAACGACGAGCTCCGCTCCCAACCCTGCGGCCCGGGCCGTCCGGGCGGGCCATTGCTCGGGGTGGACCAGGAGTGGGGATCGGTGAACCGTCTGGCCGGGCTCTTCCCTGCCCTGCCGCCGGCGGCGGAACTTGGCCGCGATGGCGACGGCCGCTCGGTGGCCGAAGCGGCCACGCTGACCGGCCGCCTGCTGCGGCGTCTCGGCTTCCACATCGACTTCGCCCCGGTGCTCGACCTCTGCGAACCGGATGCGCCCAACGGCATCGGCGAGCGGGCCTACGGCACAGACCCGGAAACGGTGGCCGGCCTTGCCCTAGCCTTCCTCGACGGTTTGACCTCGGCCGGGGTCTCGGGCACGATCAAGCATTTCCCCGGGCTGGGCCGCACGGTGGTGGATTCGCACAAACGGATGCCCGAAATACACGCCGGCCTGGCGTCGCTGCGCAGCCACGACCTGGCGCCTTTCCGACGCCTGGTGGCCGAGCGGCCCGAGGTGCCGGTGATGGTGGGCCACGGCTGGTACCCGGCTCTCGAGCCGGGCGCGGAACCGGTCCCCGCCTCCCTCTCGCCGGCGGTGGTCAACGGGTTGCTGCGCGGCGAGCTGGGTCACCGGGGCGTCGTGATCACCGACGACCTGGAGATGGGTGCGGTAACCGGGGAAACGGCGGAACATGGAGACCCCTTCGACGATGCCGTGGGCATCAGGACCCTGCTCGCCGGTGGCGACTGGATCCTGATCTGTCACCGCCGCGAGCGGATTCTCGCTGCAAAGGCCGAACTCGACCGCGAGTTGCGCGGCTCGGCCGCGCTGCGCCGCATCGCCGGGGCCTCGCTGGAACGTATCCGCAGTCTGGCCCTTGGGCTGGACCGGCAGCGGGCCGAAAAAGGCCCCCGTCCCGACGAAGCACCGGACGCAATCGCTCTGGAGATGAGCGCCTTCCTCGAGCAGCGGCGCGTGACCTGATCAGGCGGCCGGGTCGGGCCGTCCGGTGATGCGGCGGAAGGCTTCGAGATACTTGCCGGTGGTACCCGCCACGATCTCCTCAGGCAATTCGGGCACCGGCGGCTCCTTGCTCCAGTTGATCGACTCGAGGTAGTCCCGCACGTACTGCTTGTCGAAGCTCGGCTGGCTCTTGCCGGGCTCGTAGAGGTCCTCGGGCCAGAAACGCGAGGAGTCGGGGGTGAGGACCTCGTCCACCAGGATCAGCTCGCCGTCGAGCATGCCGAACTCGAACTTGGTGTCGGCGATGATGATCCCCTGGGCGCGGGCGTGATCCGCGCCCCGGCTGTAAATTTCCAGGCTCGCCGCCTTCGCCTTTTCGGCGATCTCCTCCCCCACCAGTTCAACCATCCGGCTGTAGGGAATGTTCTCGTCGTGCAGACCGCCCTCGGCCTTGGTCGAGGGGGTGAAGATCGGTTCGGGCAGTTTCGAGGAGTTCTGCAGGCCCCCGGGCAGCGGAATGCCGCAGACCGTGCCCTCCCGCTGGTATTCCTTCCATCCCGAACCGGCCAGGTAGCCGCGCACGATGCACTCCACCGGGAGCACCTCGACCTTCTTCACCAGCATCGCCCGTCCGGCCAGCTGATCGAGATGGGGCTGCAGCACATCGGGGAAGAGCGCCGGGTCGGTGGTGATCACGTGGTGCGGCACCCGGTCACCGAGGACGTCGAACCAGAAGCGCGAAATCTGTGTCAGCACCTCGCCCTTGCGCGGGATGCCCGTGGGCAGGATGTGGTCGAACGCCGAGATGCGGTCAGAGGCGACAAAGAGCAGTTTGTCGCCCAGGTCGAAAATGTCGCGCACCTTGCCGCGGTTCAGCAACGTCACGTTCTCGAGTTCGGTTTTGAGCAGCACGGGCCTCGCTTCGCCGGGTTGAGCCATACCAGCTTCCTCCTTGATCACCATGTCTCTGGGATGGTGTTTCGTGTCCGTATCCAGTCCGCATTAAATCACAGTTCGACCGTTGATGTCAGCATCCGGGCCGGGGATTCCTTGAAAACGCCCCGCAACCATGGTTGATCATTGACCACCGGCGAATATTTCTTTATCATTGGGATTACGTTTGCCGCAGTTGTTTTGCTGACGATCATCCGCCCGATGGCGGTTTATCATTTTCAGGGCGGGGCGGCCACCGATTCCGCCCCATTCCACATTCGATGAAGACCGCACCCGATGCCGGCGAGAATGACCTCTCCCGGCTTGCCAATACCGACAACGGCGAAGATTCTCTCGACGGCCTGCTGGACGAGATGGACGACGCCATCGGTGACTTCCTCGACCAGGCGGCCGATGGTCTTGCCGCCGACGGTGCTCCATCCGCCGGGGATGATTGGGGCCAGGCGGAAATGGAGGGAACCTTCCTCGCCATCCTGCGCAACAGCCTCAAACCGGTCACCCGCTACGTCAAGGCGCTGGAAAACATGCGCCACACCCCGCCGCTCTACGAGATCATCGACCTCACCGTGGCCCCGATGGCCCGTATGGCCCGAGACGCCGAATTGCGCGAATTGTCCGGCATCCTGGGCATGCTCTCCGACACCTGCCGCGAGGCGGTGGAGACCAACGGCGACCGCAAGCTGCGGAAACGGTTGCGCGACGACGTGCTCGAGCAGTACCGGGCGCTGAGCCAGCGGGTGGACATCGGCTACCGCGGCCACCGGCCGGCAGTACTCAACCTGCTCCGCTTCTACAAGCGCGTCTGCCGCGAACCGAACTTCCACAGCGATGACATCCGCCGATTCTTCGCCGTGGGCATCCCCTCGGTGAGCTGGGTCAACCGCACACCGCTCACCGAAATCACCAGCCTCTCCGGCATCTCGCCCCAGGGCGTCAAACGGCTGAAGACCATATCCCGCCAGAACGGGCGTAAGATCGGCTTCAAGAACGCCGGACTGGACATCGACCTCAACCGGCTCTCCAAACTCACCACGAGACTGTAGCAGCGGTGTCAAATTCCTGGACGGGGATGACGAAGGAAGGGGTGGTGCCGAGGGACGGAATTGAACCGCCGACGCAGGGATTTTCAGTCCCTCGCTCTACCGACTGAGCTACCTCGGCAAAGGTCGCGAAAAACTCGCACTTTATATACCAACAGGCTCCCGGCGTCAACAGTCGAATCCCGTGGTGCGGGGTTCACGCCTCACTGTCGAGTCCGTCAGCCCAGGCGCTGAGCATCGTGTCCAGCTGGCCGATGCGCGTGGCACTGAGCCCGGCCGTGAGCCGCTGCAGCGTTTCGGCGTAGGCCGGAAGCACCCTGGCCAGCAAGTCGTCCCCCCGGGGCGTGAGACGGATGATCCACTTGCGCCGGTCGCTGGCGTGTTTGGTGCGCACCACGAGCTTCTTCTTCTCCAGCTTGTCCACCAGGCCGGTGACGTTGGCGCCGGAAACCACCAGTTTGCGTCCCAGGTCACGCTGGGAAAGCTCGCCGGCGTTTCGGCTGTACTTGACGAAGGCCATCACGTTGAACAGGGCCACGGTGAGCCCGTGCTCCTTCAACGTCTCCCCCAGCAGCGGCGAGCCGCTCATCAGCCGGTTGACCCGGGTGTACACGTAGCCCAGGTTGAGCAGCAATTCCTGGGCCGGTTCGTGTACCGGCAGCGAAATAGCGAGCCGGTCCTGGATTTTCGACGTGCCCTTGGCCATGACGACCTCCGAATTTCGGGAGATTCTTTATTATTTACAACTTAATGATATTGGAATGGAGCGCGTCGGGTCAAGGAGCAGCGTCGTACAGGCAAAGGCCCCGCGGCGCAGGCCCCGGGGCCGATTCCTGCGATTCAGTTGCCTGGGGCTTATGGTCAGCTTTCCGCCGTCCAGAACTGGCCCAAAGTGCCGAAGGACTCCGGCTGGTCGATGCGGTAAGGACGGTGCCCTTTGCCCTCCTCCACGGCATCGTCCTCCTGCTCGTCGGCCGAGTCGAAATCAGAGCCATTCTGGAGGAACCGCCTCAGCTCCTCCTCGGTTTCGCTGTCCTGGAGATCATGCAGTTTCCTTCCGCGTGAGACGCTGCTCCGCCTCGCTTCCTGTTCCTGGTTCCTGCGCTTCCGTGCCATCACAACCTCCGCCGGCGACCGACCGCTCATGGTCCGTCACGGTTCTCCTGCGCCCCGGCAGCGGTCCGACAGTACTGCTTCGGATTGGATCAGCCGGGGTTCCCCCATGAATGTCCGCCACTGTTGCGGCGGTGTCTTTTTGATCGGCAAAAAGAGTGGAAAACTTGAGAATTCGGGGGTTCGACGGGGTCAGGAGACCTTTCGGCCCACCAGCCGCAGGAGCGCGGCGAGCAATACACCGCCGAGGACCAGGGCCGCCAGCGGGGGCAGGCCGAACCCCGCGGGGACCACGCCCACGACCAGGGCCACCAGCCCCACGGTGAGGGCATAGGGCAACTGTGTGCGCACGTGGTCCACGTGGTCCGAGGAGGCGGCCATGGAAGAGAGAATGGTGGTGTCGGAGATGGGCGAGCAGTGGTCACCGAAGACGGCACCGGCCAGTACCGAGGCCACCACCCCGAGGAGCACCGCTTCGGCGCTGTCGGCGGGGAGGCCTGTGGCGGCGGTCATTTTCACCGCCAGGGGGATGGCCAGGGGGATGAGGATCGACATCGTGCCCCAGGAGGTGCCGGTGGCGAAGCTCACCACGCCGGCGATGATGAAGACCAGCGCGGGCAGCAGCCGCGGGTCTACGGCCTCGCCCACCAGAGAGAGGATATAGTCGGCGGTTCCCAGGTCGGAACAGACCTGGCCAAGCGACCAGGCGAGGAGGAGCACCACCAGGGCGGTGAGCATCGCCCTCGCCCCGCCCATCATGGCATCCACTGTTTCACGCAGACTGAGGATCCGCCGGCCCAGGGAGACCATGGCGGCCGTAAGACAGCCGATCAGCGAGGCCCAGAGCAGGACACGGTAGGAATCGGCCGCACCCAGGGCGGCGCCGAGGGAGGTGACCGCCAGCCCCTGATCGGCCAGGGCCCTGCTGCCGTCGAAGTAAAGTCCGGCAAAAGCGGTGACCAGCACGGAGAACACCGGCAGCGCCGCGGCGTACCACAGGTGCGGCCGCCCTTCCAAGGGCTTCAACTCCTCCCCGCCCATGTCCCACATCGAACGCCCCCCGGGCCGGAGCAGCCCGCCACCCGAACGGGCCCGAAGCTCCGCCTTGCGCATGGCCGAGTAATCGCGGCCGGAGAGCGCCACCATCAGACCGAAGGCCAGGGTAAGCAGGGGGTAGAACCGGTAGGGAATGGAGCGGAGGAACGTGAGATAGGCGTCTGACTCGTAGCCGGCGACAGCAAAGGCGTCGCGGATCAGCCCCACCTCTGCCCCGATCCAGGTTGAGAAAACGGCCACCGCGGCCACCGGCGCAGAGGTGCTGTCCACGATGTAGGCCAGCTTTTCCCTGGAGACCTTGAAGCGGTCGCTGAGCGGCCGCATGGAACTGCCCACGAGCAGGGAGTTGGCATAGTCGTCGAAGAAGATCACCAGCCCCATGGCCCAGATGACCACCTGGGATGAGCGGGCGCTGCGCGCCAGCCGCCCCAGCACCCGCACCACGCCACCGGCGCCGCCGGAACGGGAGATGATACCGGTCATACCACCGAGCAGCAGGGTGAAGATCATGATCGCCGCGTGGTCGCGGTCGGCCAGGGCATTGAGCAGGTAGTGGTCGGCAGTGCGCAGCAGGGCGCCGAAAGGATGAAAGCCGCCGACGAGCAGGGCACCGAGAAAGACGCCGGCAAAGAGAGAGACGATGACCTGGCGCACGAGCAAGGCGAGGACGATGGCCACCAGCGGCGGCAACAGCGAAACGAAGGTGGGCCCGGCAGTGGCGGAGCCCGGGAGCAGCGCACCGGGGCCGGCCGCCGCCCGGGCCAGCGAAACCGCACACAGCAGGACCAGCGCCAGGGCGGCGAAGGGCACCGTGCTGCGCAGGCGTGTCTTAATCCGCTTCCTCCTCGGCGGCCGTTTCCGCCTCCTCGCCCCCGGCCAGGCCGAGAATGGAGAGCAGTTCGGCTTCCAACCGGGCCTCGACTTCGGGGTTCTCCGCGATGAACTTCCGGGCATTCTCCCGGCCCTGGCCCAGCCTCACGTCGCCCATGGAATACCAGGCGCCGGTCTTTGAAAGCAGGCGGTGCTCCACGCCCAGATCGAGCAGGTCGCCGTGCCGCGAGATCCCCTCGCCGTAGAGAATGTCGAACTCAGCCTTCTTGAACGGAGCGGCCAGCTTGTTCTTCACCACCTTGACCCGGGTGCGGTTGCCGATCACGTCATCGCCGGATTTCAGCGCCGCGATTCGACGGATGTCCACCCGCACCGAGGTGTAGAACTTCAGCGCCCGGCCGCCTGTGGTGGTCTCGGGGTTGCCGAACATCACGCCGATCTTCTCCCGGATCTGGTTGATGAAGATCAGGCAGCAGCGGCTGCGCGAGACGATGGCTGTGAGCTTGCGCAGGGCCTGGGACATCAGCCGGGCCTGCAGGCCCACGTGGGAATCACCCATGTCGCCCTCAAGCTCGGCCCTGGGCACCAGCGCGGCCACCGAATCGACCACCAGCACGTCCACCGCGTTGGAACGGATGAGCATCTCGGCAATCTCCAGGGCCTGCTCACCGGAATCCGGCTGGGAAATGAGGATGTTCTCCACGTCCACCCCCAGTTTCTTTGCGTAACCGGCATCCAGGGCGTGCTCGGCGTCAATGAAGGCCGCCACGCCCCCGGCTTGCTGGGCATTGGCCACCACGTGCAGGGCCAGGGTGGTTTTGCCCGAGGCCTCCGGGCCGTAGATCTCGATCACCCGGCCCCTGGGGAAGCCGCCGATGCCCAGGGCATGATCGATGGAGAGCGCCCCCGAGGGGACCACATCCACGCGGACCCGCGCGCCGGACTCGCCCAGCCGCATGATCGACCCCACGCCGAACTGCTTCTCGATCTGGGACAGGGCCGTATCGATGGCCTTATCCCGTTCCTTGGTTTCCTTCTCCATATCTGGCACCTCTGATCAGTACGTTAACCGTGGAAAGTGCGGTCTGGCTGCACGCAGGGCTTCGCGGAAACCGGCGGGACGCGACACGCACGATCCCGGGGCACCGTCTGCCGTCGCTGGCAGGATGAGGTTGTCATTCGCAGGTGGGGAAATGATAGCGGCGGACCGGGGGGGGTGTCAAGAACCCCGGCTACAACCCCCGCTCCTTGCGGATGGCGTCGTAGGCGCGGTGGATGTCCTGGAACTTCTCGGTGGCCAGCTTGACGAACTCCTCCCCGAGGTGGTTCACCTTGTCCGGGTGGTAGCGTCGGGCCATGTCGCGGTAGGCCTTCTTCACTTCTTCGTCCGAAGCCGAAGGGGTGAGGCCCAGGGCGGCATAGGATTCGGATCGGGGAACCCGATCTTCTCTGCGGGGCCGGGCACGCTCGAACTCCGAGCGGATCGAGCGGTGGTCCGCCTCGCTGATGCCGATGTGGCTCACCACCCTGTCGATCACCGAGCGCTCCGAGCGGTGCAGGACGCCGTCGGCGGCAGCCACGAGGTAGAGGGCGCGCAGCATGAGCAGGCGCTCCTCGTAGGTTGATATCCGCTCGTATTCGCCGCAGATGGCCAGCAGGTTGAGGTCGGTGGACACGGCCTCCTTCATCAACTGCCGGATCGTTTCCAGGTCCTCCCCGCGGAATCCCAATCCCTCGAAGAAGACCCTCATCGCCCGCACCTCGCGGTTGTCCAGGGTGCCGTCGGCACGGGCCACAACGGTCATCAGGCCCACCAGGTTGAGCACGAAGAGGAAGGAACGATCAGCCTTGCTGAAGCCGCGGGGCCGTTGGCGCCCGCCGCCGACCTGCCGGTGTCGCTGCGGCGCCGGACCGTCGTCCAGGGCCCCGCCGATCAGGGCGCCCACCACCGCGCCCAACGGCCCGCCGGCAATGAAGAACCCCAGGGCGCCGCCGATCAGGATTCCGCGCCACCTCATGGTCATCTTCTCCTGGTGAATGGGGGAATCGCCCCGACGACTCCGGATCAGGCAGACCGCAGCCGATCGATGCGGGTGGAAACGTCACGGTACTGGTCGTCCATGGCGGCCAGGGCCTTGAAGACTTCCAGGGCCTTGTCAGCGGCCCCGTCGGCCTCCAGGGCCGCGGCGAGCTCGTACTGCAGGCCCTTGCTCTCGTCTGAGCCGGTCTCCGACACGTCGAGGCCCTTCTCATACCACTTGACCGCCTCGCCGGGCATGCCCTTCTCCATGAAGCAGGCGCCGAGCATGACACAGCAGTCGAGCCGCTTCTCGGAGGACCGGGCAGCGATCTGAAACTCGCCGATGGCTTCGTCCACCAGCATCATTTCCTTGTAGGCGATCCCAAGGTCGTAGTGCGTGCCGAAGTCCTCTTCATCGACCTGGCCTGCCACCTCCTCCTGGAAGCGGGTGAACACCTCGGAGAGCTGGTCATCGGCCAGCGGGGCCGGGGCCTGCTCCACCGGCGGGGACGTCGGGGGCGGCGCTGCCACGGCGGGCGTGGTTTCGTCAGCCGCAGTCGCCTCCGCGGGATCCGGTGTTTCGGCGGCTTCCTGCTCCACGGGGCCGCCCACCTGCTCGAGGAGCTCCAGCAGCCGGAGGTGGTCGGGGTTCGTCTTCAGCAGGCCCTGGACCAGGTCGCGGGCCTCGGCCATGAAACCCTGGCTGATGAAGAAGTCGATCTCCTCCAGGTCTTCGGCCAGGGGGTCAATCTCGCTGTCGGCAGCCGCCGGCGCCGGGACCGTTGCGGCGGCCGGCGCCTCCGGCGGCTCGCCTTCCACCGGCGGTTCCGCCGGTGCTTGAACCTCCGGCACCTCCGTGACAGGCGGCTCGTCCCCGGAACCGTTCATCCAGGACGGGCTGGCCGGGGGCACCGCGGCAGCCGGGGTTTCGGCGGCGGCCCCCCCGGGGGTCAGTTCATCCATCCGGGCCTGCATCTCGGCGGCCTTTTCCTCCATGCCGTTCGAACGGTAGATGGCGGCGGCCAGTTCGCAGACATCGGCACGGTCGGGGTATTGGACGAGCAGTTCCTCCACCTGCCCCAGCGCCTTGTTCAGCATGCCGTAGGAGAGGAAAACCCGGGTGGCGGTGATCCGTTCGCGAATCTCGTTTTCGTCCACCGGAACAGGGGCTTCCGTTTCGGGTTCCGGTTCGCCGGCCGGCTCCTCAGCCTTCGCCGCGGCTGCCGGTTCATCCTCGTCCACGGGCTCCGCCGGCATCACCGGATCGACCAGATCGGCCATCGAGGGCTCTTCCTCGATGACAATCGCATCGGAGCCGCCGAGCGGCGTATCTTCGATGATCAGCTCGATCTCCGGCTCGCCCGCCGGCACCTGCTCATCCTCCGCACCGAGGACCACCCGGTCGGAACCGTTGGCCTCCATGGCCGGCGGGGGATCGAAATCGACTTCGATGTCAGGGGATTCCGCCTGAGCGGTCTCGTCATCGGCGCCCTCCGCCCCTTCCTCGGGCAGAAAGTCCACCAGCATCTCGTCGACGGCGCCCTCCTGGCCGACGGCCAGGGCTTCCGCTTCGTCCCGCCGGTTCTGCAGCACGGTGGCCGCATCGCCGGTGGCACGGCCGGCAAGCAGGGTGAGGATTCGCAGTTCCTCGCGGTGCAGCCCGGCCTGGTGGCAGGCCCCGGCCAGGCGGCTCAGCACCTGCTGGAAAGCGTCGTCGTCACCGGCATCCTGCTCCAGCACAGCCAACTCTCGCAGGGCATGCGGATCGAAGGGCTCCTTGTCCAGGAACGCATCGAGGAAGTAGCGACAGAGATCGACGGATTTTTTCTCAGCCGGGTGATTGAGGACGTGGCGGCACTGGTCGAAGGCACGCCCGCTGTCCCCGCCGGCGAGGTGGCAGAGCGCCATCTCAACGTGGCAGCGGTCGTTGCCGTAATCGAGCTTCAGCGCCTCCTCGAAGTGGGGCCTGGCCTTTTGGGGATCGCCGGCCTCGCGATGGGCACGGCCCAGGGTGAGCAGGAATTCGAGGCCAGGCGATTCGATCCCCGGGAGGGCCGGGGTCATTAATGCTGCGGCCCGTCCGGGTTCGCCGGCGTCCACCAGCAGTTCGCCGACCCCGCGGAGCAGCCCTTCCTCGACAGGGTCGGCGACGATGGCTTTCTCCAGGGCGGCCAGGGCTTCCTCGCGCTGCCCCCCGGCAAGGAACCGCCGGGCCGATTCGAGGTGACGGGCGGCCGCCTCTCCGGTGTCACCGCCTTCTTCGGCCATGTCGGTCAGCTTGCTCTGCACTGCGGTGTCGTCGGGGTCGAGTTGTTCGAGTTGTTCCAGGGCCCGGCGCTCGCTGTCGCTGTCCCCCCGCTTGCCGAAGGCCTCGGCCGCGTGCTGCAGGTTCTGCTTGGCCTCCATGCGCAGGCCGCGCTCGGCATAGAGTTCGCCGAGTTGCATGAAGGTTTCGATGCGCAGCGGATCGAGCTTGCTGATCTTCTTGTAGATCGCGATGGCTTTGAGCAGAAAGCCGTCTTCCTTGAAGTAGCGGGCGATGGTGCCGAACTGCTCCACCGCCTCGTCGACCTTGCCGGCACGCACGAAGAGATCGCCCGCCCTGTTCAGCAGGTTGACGTCCCTGGGGTTCTCGTCGACGAGTTGCAGCAGTTTCTCCGCTGCCTCGGCATGGTGCCCCCGGTGCGCCAGCCGGTCCGCCTGTTTGAGTATTTTATTCCGGCTCGCCATCTGCGCTGGCAACGCCTGCGCGTTACCGTTTCTCCCTGATTCTGGCCTGTTTGCCCTTCTTGTCCCGCAGGTAATAAAGCTTGGCCCTGCGCACACGACCGCGGCGCACCACCTCGATCCGGTCGATGATCGGGGAATGCAGGGGGAAGATCCGCTCCACGCCCACGCCGTGGGAAATCTTCCGCACCCGGAAGGTCTCCCGGATGCCGCCGCCGCTCCGGCCGATGACCACGCCCTGGAAGACCTGAATCCGCTGCTTGTCGCCCTCACGGACCTTGACGTGCACCTTCACCGTGTCGCCAGCCCCGAAATCGGGCAGGCCCTCGACCATACCACTCTTTTCGATCGCATCCACTACATTCATTAGCCTGTCCTCTTCACTGTGATTGATCGTCAATCGCGCGTCAATTCATTACGGTGCCTTTTGCGTTTTTTCCGCCCGCGGCACCGGTCACCTTCCGTTGCTCCCTTTTCTGTCGTTCCAGCCATCGGCGATACAGGTCCGGGCGCCGCCGGCGCGTGTTCTCGATCGCGTTTTCCGTCCGCCAGGCCTCGATCCGCCCATGGTCCCCGGAGAGCAGCACCTCGGGCACCTCGAGGCCGCGGTATGACGCCGGCCTCGTGTAATGGCTGAAGTCAAGCAGCCCGTCACTGAACGAATCCCGGGCGATGGACTCGCTGCACCCGGCAGCCCCGGGGAGCAGACGCGTCACCGCTTCCAGCAGGACCATCGCTCCAAGTTCACCGCCGCTGATCACGTAGTCACCGAGGGAGATCGATTCGGTGACCAGATGCTGCCGCACCCGTTCGTCCACGCCCTCGTAGCGGCTGCAGAGCAGCACCAGCCGTTCCCGGGCCGCGAACTCGACAACCTTTTCCTGGGTCAGACGGCTGCCCTGTGGATCGAGCAGGATCACCGGCGTCTCGGTCCCCGGGTTCAGCGCTTCCACCGCACGGAAGAGCGGTTCCGGCTTGAAGACCATCCCGCCGCCGCCGCCGAAAGGCTGGTCGTCCACCGAATGGTGGCGATCATCGGCGAACTGCCGCAGGTCGTGCAACCCGACCTCGATGACCCCCTTCTTCAACGCCTGCCCGATCATGCCGCCGTCGAAGAGGCCCTCGAACATCCCGGGGAAGATGGTCACCACGTCGAAGCGCATCGGTGCGGCCGCTGCCCCCGCCACGGTCACCGGTTGATCTCCAGCAGGCCCTCGGGGAGACGCACCCGGATCACGCCCTCCGAAAGCTCGACATCATAGCAAATTTCCTCCACCGCCGGAACGAGATAGGGGTCTTCCCCGGGGCCCTCCCCGGGACTGACCTCGAGGATATCGCCGGCCGCCGTCCTGAGCAGCCCGGTCACCGTACCCAGCCGCCGGCCGTCCTCGGTGACCACGGTCAGCCCCTCCAGCTGGCGGTGGAAGTAGCTGCCCTTGTCAAGCGACGGTTCGTCGGCTGCGTCGGCATAGAGTTTCGCGCCGCGCAGCGCTTCGGCCCCGTCGATGGAATCGGAGCCCGCCAGGCGGATGACCAGCCGGTCACCGATCCAGCGGCTCTGCTCAACCACCACCCGTCTCGGCTCACCGCCGCCCGGCATCCCGGGCTCGAAGTACAGCTCGGCGGCCTGGGCGAAACGGCGATCGGGAAAGTCGGTCAACGGCTCGACGTAGACCTCTCCCCGGTTTCCGCGGGGCTTGCCGATCACCCCGACCAGGATTCGCGATTTCTCGCGTTCGCTCACCACGGGCTCCGTAAAACGGTGTGGCCGCCTGCCCCGCCGGGGCATGACGGCCGTCTGTTCAATGGCCTGCCGGCACCCTACTCAAGGATTTCCAGCACGAACCGTTTCTTCAGCTTCATTCCCGAAGCGCCCAGGATGGTCCTGATGGCCCGGGCGGTGCGGCCCTGCTTCCCTATTACCTTGCCCAGGTCGTCGGGTGCCACCCGCAGTTCGAGAACCGTTGTCTGCTCGCCGTCGATCTGGGTCACGGCGACCGATTCAGGCTCATCCACCAACGATTTGGCGATCAGCTCGAGCAATTCCTTCATCGGTTCCCCCCCCTTTGGAAAACCTCCGGGGCCATAAACCCCGCATCCTGGCTCACTGAGCTTCGCCGGTCGTTGCGTCGTCGACGGTCTTCTGCGGAGCCGGCGCCTCGATGAGGCTCTGCACGGTGTTCGACATCTTCGCGCCCTTGCGAACCCACTCCAGGGCCTTCTCACGGTCGATGACCACTTCCGGCGGCTCGACGCAGGGATTGTAGTGCCCCAGAGACTCGATGAAGCGCCCGGTGGGTGTCTTGCGCGAGTCGCTGACCACGACACGGTAAAACGGTTTCTTCTTGGCGCCCATCCTCTTCAAACGGATTGCCAGCATTTTCGGACCTCCTGTTGTGTTCCACCGCCTTCGCCCCGTTCCAACGGTCGCTTCCTCTCATGGATGAACGGTGAACTGTTGTGTCGAATCATGAGAACGGCAACTTGATCCCGCCCGGCATCCGGCGCTTGCCGGATGCGGCGGTCATCGATCGCAGCATCTTTTTCGTCTGCGAGAACTGCTTGATCAGGCGGTTCACGTCCTGGACCGTGGTACCGCTGCCCCGGGCAATGCGCTTGCGGCGACTGCCATTGAGCACGCTCGGGTTGGCCCGCTCCTGGCGGGTCATCGAGCTGATGATGGCGTCGATCTTCACCAACTCCTTCTCTTCCACCTCCATGTCCCCGAGGTCCTTCATCTGGCCCATGCCGGGAATCATCTTCATGATCTGGCTCAGCGGTCCCATCTTGCGCACCCGCTGCAGCTGCTGCTGGAAGTCCTCGAGGTCGAAGGCGTCCCGCTTCAGCTTTTTCTGGAGGCTCATCGCCTCGTCGACGTCCACCCCCTGTTCGGCCTTCTCGATCAGGCTGAGCACATCGCCCATGCCGAGAATCCGGGAAGCCATCCGCTCCGGATGGAACTGCTCCAGGTCTTCATATTTCTCACCGGTGCCGACGAACTTGATCGGCTGGCCGGTCACCGCACGCACCGAGATGGCCGCACCGCCCCGGGCGTCACCGTCAAGCTTGCTCAGCACCACGCCGGTGATGCCCAGCTGCTCGTGGAACTGACCGGCGCTCTTCACCGCGTCCTGCCCGGTCATGGCATCGGCAACGAAGAGGATCTCGGCGGGGTCGAGCCGCTCCTTGAGCCGCGACAGCTCGCCCATCAGCGTCTCGTCGATGTGCAGGCGGCCGGCGGTGTCCACGAGCAGGATATCGTAGCCTGCCTTGCGCGCCTCGCTCATCGCCGCCGTGGCGATGTCCACCGGATCGTCGGTGCTCTCCGAGGGATGCACGGGAAGGTTCACCGCCCGGCCCACCACCTTCAACTGCTCGATGGCCGCCGGACGGTAGACATCGGCCGGCACGAGGTAGGGGCTCTTGCCCTGCTCGCGAAGCCAACGGCCAATCTTGCCCGTGGAGGTGGTCTTGCCCGAACCCTGGAGTCCCACCATGAGGATCACCGTCGGCGGGTTGGACTTGAACTGCAACCGGCTTGCCGAATTGCCCAGCAGCTCAACCAGCTCGTCACGGACGATCTTCACCACCTGCTGGCCCGGGGTGAGGCTGGCCAGCACCTCTTCGCCGGTGGCCTTCTCCCGGATCCGCTTCAGCAGGTCCTTGACCACCTTGAAGTTGACATCGGCCTCGAGCAGCGCCAGCCGGATCTCCCGCAGCCCCTCCTTGACCTGGTCCTCGTTGAGCGAACCGTGGCCGCGGAGGGTCTTGAAGGTCTGCTGCAGCTTGTCGGTCAGTGAATCGAACATCGTCCCACCGGCCGCCGGACGCACGAGTCGTACAGCGGACAGAATCCACCTTAAAGGTTCGGTGACCGTCACCGAACCCTCCGCAGATCATGAACAGGGGAATGTAACGGAAAAAAGGCCAGAAGTCAATGAAATCGGCTGATTTCAGGGGATTATTCCCACCCCGGAAATCAATCGAGGAATCCGTGATCGGCGAGCAGCTTCTCGGTCACGTTTCCCCCACCTTCCGGCCTGTTGCCCGCTGCGCTTTCGCCGCGGAGATCCAGCTGGCGGGCGACGTACTTGCCCAGCACGTCCACTTCGAGATTGAAGCCGTCGCCGGGCTTGAGGGCGCCGAGGTTCGTGGCGGCGATGGTCTGGGGAATAATGGCGATTTCGGCGGATGCCCCTTCCAGGCGGGCCACGGTGAGACTCACCCCGTTCACGGCAACTGAACCTTTTTCAACGACATACCGGCCAAGGGCCTCGGGGATGGCAAACCCGAGGTCGAGCCAGCCCTCGCGGTGGACGGCACCGGTGACCGTGGCCACTGCATCAACGTGACCCTGGACGATGTGGCCGCCAAGCCGGTCGCCGAGCCTGAGGGCCCTTTCGAGATTGAGGGCCGCACCGGGCCGGAGGTGGCCCAGCGTGGAGCGACGCACGGTCTCCCCGGAGAGATCGGCCCACCAGCGATCGGCGGCCCCGCGGGTGACGGTGAGGCAGACACCGTTCACCGCAACACTCTCACCGGTTTCCAGCTGTGGGGCCATGGCCGGCGCACCGATCTCGAAGCGCAGACCGCCGGCCACCGGCTCGGTGCGGTGCAGTCTCCCCACTTCTTCGACGAGGCCGGTGAACATGGTTCAGTCCCTCCGCGGCACGGCTTCCACCAGCAGGTCGCGGCCCACCCGCCGGCAGGAGAGCCGGTCCAGCTGCACGGCCCGTCGGAGATCGTCACCGGGCAGACCGTCGAGCAGCGGCACGCTCATTCTACCCCCGAGAAGCTTCGGCGCAAGAAAAAGCGAGAGCCGGTCCACCAGGCCCGCTCCCAGGGCCGCGGCATTGACCGTGGCCCCCCCCTCGAGCAGCACCCGGTTGACGCCCCGGCTGCCGAGGGTATCGAGTACCCGGCCGAGGTCGATCCCGCCCCGGCGCCACCTGGCCACCCGCAGCACCTCGGCCCCGGCGGCCACCAGTGCCTTTTCGCGGGTCTTCGGCGCAGCACGGGAGGTGAAGACAAGCACCGGCCCCCGCTCCGGGTTGCCGAACATCCCGGCGTTGGGCGGCAGGCGGAGGCGGCTGTCCAGCACGACCCGCAGCACCCGCTTCCAGTTCCACTGCCCGCCATCGGCTGGCGGGCGGGGGGTGAGGTCGGGGTCGTCGGCCAGGGCGGTACCCGAACCCACCATCACGGCGTCGGCCCCCAGGCGCCAGCGGTGCACGAGGCGGCGCGAGGCCTCGCCGCTGATCCATTTCGACATGCCGCCGGCGGCGGCGGTCTTGCCGTCCAGGGTCATCGCCGCTTTGAGGTGCAGGAAGGGCCGGCCGCTGGTCACATGGCGGAAGAACGATTCGTTCAGCACCGCGGCCTCGTCGGCCAGCAGGCCCTGCTCCACCGCGATGCCCGCCCGGCGCAGGCAGCGGAAACCTCGGCCGGACACCTCGGGGTTGGGATCGCCCACCGCGGCCACCACCCGCTTTACGCCGGCGGCGATCAGCGCGGCTGTGCAGGGTGGTGTTCGGCCATGGTGAGCGCAGGGCTCCAGGGTGACGTAGACCGTGGCGCCCCGGGCCCGGGCCCCGGCGGCGCTCAGCGCCTCGACCTCGGCGTGGGGAAGCCCGGCCGCGCGGTGCCAGCCCTCCCCCACCGTCACGCCTCGACGAACAATGACACAACCCACCATGGGATTGGGGCTTGTCCGGCCCCACCCGCGGCGGGCCAGGGTCAGCGCCCGGCGCATTCGCCGCCGGTCCTCGACACTGAAGGTTTTGCCGGCCACGCTGCCCCCGTTATTCGAAAAGTGCCTCGACGAAGCGGTCCGGGTCGAAGACCAGAAGGTCGTCCACCTGCTCGCCGACACCGACGAAGTTCACCGGGACGTCCAGCGCCTCGACGATGCCCAGGGCCACACCGCCCTTGGCGCTGCCGTCCAGCTTGGCCAGCACCAGACCGGTGAGTTCGATCGACTCGGCGAACACCTTCGCCTGGCTGATGCCGTTCTGGCCGGTGGTCGCGTCGAGCACCAGCAGCACCTCGTGCGGCGAGCCGGGTACCTCTTTCGAGGCCACCCGCTTCATTTTTTCCAGCTCGCGCATCAGGTTGCTCTTGGTGTGCAGCCGCCCGGCGGTGTCCACGAGCAGAATGTCGGCCTGGCGGGCCTTCGCCGCTGCGCAGGAATCGAAGAGCACCGCCGAGGGGTCTGCCCCGCCGGCCCCGCGGATCATCTCCACCCCCACCCGTGAGGCCCAGCGCCCAAGTTGTTCCACCGCCGCGGCACGGAAGGTGTCGGCAGCGCAGATGAGCACCTGGTGACCGGCGTCGAGGTGGTGACGTGCCAGTTTGCCCACGGTGGTGGTCTTGCCCACACCGTTGACACCGACGACGAAAATCACGCGCGGGTCCCCGGCGGCCGGCTCGCGGCCCCGGGCCTTGCCCACCGCCCCGGCCAGGCGCAGCCCAACCTTCATCTCGTCGTTGAGGTACATCTTGAGCACCTGGGGATCGCGTATGTTCTCCCGCTCCACCCGTTCGCGAACACGCTCGAGCAGCGTCGACGCGGTAACCGCGCCCACGTCGGCGAGGATCAGCGTCTCCTCCAGGTCATCGTAAAGGTCTTCATCGATGCGCTCGGCGCTGCCGAGCACGCTGTCGATCCGTCCCACCAGCGATTGCTGGGTCTTGGCCAGGCCCCGCTTGAGGCGGCCGAACAATCCGTTGCCGAAAGCCATACTGCTGCGTACTCCATGTATTGTCGGGAACCATACAACCGGGCTCCCCGAGGTTCACCCGGCCCATCGTCGCGAGGTGCCGGAGGAACGCCGGGTCAATGGCCGGCCTGTTCCATCATGTTCAGGTAGCGGGCCGCCCGGGCGCTGTAATCGGTGCCCGGGGCGTAGCGCATGACCCACTCGAATTCGACACGGGCGTCGGTTGCCCGGCCGGCGCGGAAATAGAGTCGGCCGAGGCTGAAGTGCACCTCGGAGCTCTCCGGCACCGCATCGAGCACCAGTCCGTACTCACGGATGGCCTCCGCCTCGCGGCCCAGCCGCTCGAGCATCAGCCCGCGCTGGTGCCGGGCCTGGACGTAGTCATCCTTCTGCTCCAAAGCCCGAGTGTAGTAGAAGAGCGCCTCTTCGTCGTTGCCGGCGCTGGCCGCGGCGAAGCCGAGGTTGTAGTGGGCCACCCAGGGCTTGCCGTAGGCCGGCGATTCGAGCAGCCGGCGGAAGGAGGACATGGCCTGCAGGTATTCCCCCTGCTCGTTGTAAATCATCCCCCGGATATTGTAGGCCTCGATATAATCGGGGTTCAGCTCCAGGGCCCGGTCAACGGCAGCCATGGCCTCGTCAAAACGCTGCAGCCGGAAAAGGGCCAGGGCCACGCTGCCGTGGTAGATCGCCTTGTTCCCGTCCAGCGCCACCGCCCGACGCAGGGCGCCGAGCGCCTCCTCGTAGTGGCCGTTGTTGAGCAGCATGGTGCCCTGCTGGTACTCGGTGATCGCCAATTCGGCCTGTGAGGGCTCGCTCGGGTCGACTTTTTTGCCCCCGCATCCCATGGTTGCCGGCCAGGCGGCCAGCAACAGGAGCAGCAACGCGGCGAGGGTTGCGGCCCCCTGGCGGGCGGCCGTGCTGAAACCGGTTCTCATCGTCTCTCCTCCGTCGCCATGTTCAGGCGATACCACGGCCCTGCCGGACCGTTGTCGCTCAATCCGCATTGATCAGCCCCGCTGCCACCCCCTCCTCCAGCGCCTGCACAACCCGCGGGTCGTAGCGGATACCGGAGAAGCTGCGGATCCGGTCCACCGCCTCGGCGGTGGAGATCCGCGGCTGGTAGCAGCGGTCGGTGGTCATCGCATCAAAGGTGTCGGCCACGCCGATGATCCGGGCCATCAACGGGATTTCCTCGCCGCTGAGTCCCTCGGGGTAGCCTCCCCCGCCGAAGTACTCGTGGTGGTAGCGCACGCCGGGCACGCTGTCCGCCATCTCGGCGATGGGGGCCATGATCCCGGCACCCTTCACCGGGTGCATCTTCATCAGCTTGTATTCCTCGTCGGTGAGCACGCCCTTTTTTTTCAGCACCCCGTCGTCGATACCGATCTTGCCCACGTCGTGGAGCAGGGCGGCGATGCGAATCCGCTCCAGTTCCTCCTCCCCCAGCCCCATCACTCGCCCGAGGGCCAGGCTGTAGGTGGTGACCCGTTCGGCATGGCCCCGGGTGTAGGGGTCCTTTTCATCGATGGCCTCGGCGATCATGCGCAACGACCCGAGGAAGAGCTGGTTGTATTTTTCCAGCGCTGTCTTCAACCGGGTGATGTAGCTCTCCAGGCTCACCGACATGAAATTGAAGGTCCGGGCCAGCTGTCCGATCTCGTCCCGGGAGCGAATCTCCACCCGGGTGGAGAAGTCGCCGCCGGCGGCGGAACGACTGGCCTCGGCCAATTGCCGCACCGGGCGGGTGATGCGCCTCACGAAGAACCAGCCGACGATCAGCGCCAGCACCAGCCAGACCGCGGCCCAGCTCACGCTGCGCCGCACCATGCGGTTGACGAGGTAGTAGGCATCGGCCTCGGCAATCTGGATCACCACCTGGCAGCCCGGCGCCGGGACCCACTTCGAGGTGCCCAGCATGCCGGTGCGGCTGCCGTCGGGCGCCTCGAAGGTGAAGTCCATGGCCGTCGTGATCGAACGGCCCAACGGTGTGAACATCGGCTCGACGATGGGAAGGTCGGCATAGTCGTGCTCCTCGAGCATCGTCTGGCGATCGGGGTGGGCAAAGACGCGGCCTGAGCCATTGACGAGGTACACCGTGTTGCGATCGGTGCTCTGCTCTATCACACCGTCGAGCAGCGGCCGCAGGCTGACCAGGGCGAGCAGCACGCCGCGGACTTCGCCGTCGCGCAGGATCGGCCGCGCCGCCGCAGCCACGGGCACGCCCACTTCGAGCAGCACGAAGGGCTCGCCAAGCACCGGTTCGAGGGGCTTGTCCTCTGCTTCCCGGCCGGCCACGGCCGCAAAGATCTCCTGCAGCTTGTACCCGTAGCGGCGCTCGATTTCCGCGGGGTCGAAGTTCTGCGAGGCGGTCACCCCGCCGCCGCCGTCCCGGCCCACCAGGGCGAGGTAGTAGAACGTCTCATCGGGGTCGGCGTCGAGGATGCGCTGCAGCAGTTCCGGCCCGTGGCGCTGGATCCCCTGTTGGAAATCGCGGCTGCGCTTGAGGTTCCGGTCGTCCTCCACCGATTGGGCGATGACCGCCAGCCGGCCCACGCTCTCTTCCACGTGGGAGGAGATGGCCTGCGAGATGAAGTCGGCGATGGCGAGCTGCCGCTCCATCTGCACCGTCTTCAGTGTCTCCCGGTTCATCTCGATGAGAATCCAGTAGGTGAAGACGAGCGGCAGAACGCCGGCGATGACCAGCATCCCCAGCAGCGAATAGGCCAGACGCCAGCGCGGACGCTCGGGTTCCACCGGCAGCCGGCCCTGATCCTGCCCCTGTTCCGACCTGTTCTTCACGGTGGCCATTCCGGTAATCGCTCCGTTTGCTATTTCCTCATCGGCTCGTAGATTTCGTACGTGCGGCTCAGGCCCTTGAGTGAAACAGACCCGAGGTAGTTCCAGTCGAAGCGTTCGCGGGTCATGCGGTAGGTGTTCTCCCCCACCACCACATGGCCCGGCCGGGACACGCTCGACTCCAGGCGCGAGGCGACATTCACCGTGTCGCCGAGCACGGTGTACTCCATCCGCTTCGGTGACCCGATGTCGCCGGCAATGACCCTGCCGCTGTTGATCCCGACGCGGATGCTGAACCGTTCATCACGGCTCCGCCGGCTGTTGAGCTCCTCGAGCCGCTCGAGCATGGCCAGGGCGGTCTCGATGGCCCGGGTGGCGTGGTCCCCCTGGGCCATCGGCGCTCCGAACACGGCCATGATCGCATCGCCGACGTACTTGTCCAGGGTCCCCTCGCGGCGGAATACCTCGTCGGTCATCGAGGCGAAATACTCGTTGAGCAACGCCGAGACCGTCATCGGCTCCTTGCGCTCGGAGAAGGTGGTGAACCCGACGATATCGGTGAAGAGCACGCTGACCTCGGCTTCCTTGGCCCGCAGCCGCGCGTTGCCCTCCCCCGGCGAATCGGTGATGATGCGGTTGACCACCCCCGGGCTGTGGTAACGCTCGAGACGGCTGCGCACCAGGCTCTCCCGCCGCACTTTCTCGTTGAGGCGGGCCCGCTCGATGGCCACTGCCGCGTAGTTGGCCAGGGCGGTGAGCAGTTCCAGGTCATTCTCGTTGAACGAGGTGGTCTTCATCGAGGAATCGACGTGGATGATGCCGATGACCCGGTCGCGGTCCCACAGCGGGGCGCAAATCGCCGAACGGATGCCGAGCACGCGGATGCTTTCCCCTCCCTTGAACCGCGGATCGACCTGGGCGTCGGTGGTGAGAATGGCCACCTTGTCACGGAAGACCTGGTCGGCGATGGTCTTGCTGATCGTGATATTGGCCAGGTCGGTGTCGTGGTCCTTGCGCTTGACCACCTGAGGCTCCAGCCGTTCGCTCTCTTCGTCGTAGAGCATGATGAAGCCCCGTTCCACCGGAATGTTCTCGAAGACCAGCTCCATCACCTTTTCAAGCAGTTCGTGGAGCGGTTCCACGGTGATCAGCGCCCGGGCCACCCTGGCGAGGATCTGCAGGTTGCGGTTTGTTTTTTCCACCCGGGCCAGTTCGTCGCCGCGGATATCGGGCTGATCAGGGGCACCGCGCCGGGAAGGCCGCTCCGGCTCCTCCTCGGGGGCCAGCAGCCCGCTGAGGTCCTCCACCGAGCGGACGATGGTCCCGCTCCCCGGGTCGAGCGGCTTGTCCTCGGAGAGGATCACTTTCTCTTCCAGCGGCCCCTTGAGCGTCACCGAGAATCCGCCGAATGTGATCGTGTCGCCGTCCTTCACCGGGCTTTCCACCACCGCCACGCCGTTGACCGTGGTGCCGTTCTTGCTGCCCAGGTCATGGACGGTGAGCCGTCCCTCGCGGTTGGCGATTCTCGCGTGCTCACGGGAAATGCTCACATCATTGAGCACCAGGTCGCAGGTCGGTGAACGACCGATGGTCACCGTGTCGGCTTCGATGTCGAAGCTGCGAGACGCTCCGGATTCACTGTAGATCAACTTGTTCATCACACCCGTATCAGCAGCCGTTGGCCGCCCGTCACTTCAGGAGGCCAAGCAGCAGGCTGGCCAGCAGGCCGGCGACGGCACCGGCGCACAAGACGTGGAGACGGCCTGCCGTCACGGCCCGTCCCCGTGCAGCGTTGCCCCGAACCGCTCCACCGGCCCAGCGGAGCGTCAAGGCCCCGGCCAGCAGGCCGATCAGGGATCCGATCAGCCGCCGGGCCAGCGACCGGCGCGCCTCATCGGCCAGCAACAGGTCGGGCTCCAGCCCGGACCCCGAATGGGCGAGGTAGCGAACCTGGGCCGCAGCCACTGGCCGCCCCGGGGATAGCCACTCTATCCTCAACGAATGAACGCGTTTATCCTCTCCGCCGGGGGATCCATAGGTCAGAGTATAGTGGCCGGTGAAACCCGCCGTCAACTTGCGTGCCAGGCGCCCCAGATACGCTGCCGTACGGTCACCGTCACGCTCCGGGTGAAGCACTGGATAGATCGGCACTTCCGGGTGGCCGCGAAGGCCCCGCGGCGACTCCGGCCGCATGTCCTCCCGACCGAAGGGGTCCGGCCGGCAAAAGTAGATCACCGGACCGGCCCCCGGCCCCCGCTCGCCGAACAGGGCCGCCGCACGTTCCAGGGCGCTGTAGTAGCCTCGCCCCTCGGCACGGCCCAACGGCACCGCCTCGAGGCGATCGATCAGCAGGCGGCGGTCGGTGGTGAAGGCCTGGTCCACGCGGACATCACCACCGTGGGAAACCAGCGCCACTTCCCCGCCCTCGGGCCAGCGATCGAGAAATCCGGCAACAGCGCTCTTCAGCAGGAAGAGGCCCCGGCCGCGCTCCTCGCTGGTGGCCTGCACCACGAGCACCAAAGGCGGGGGCACGGCGCCGCCGGACATCTGGAAGCGCACCCGGGCCTCCTTCGGTTCCCGCCCGTCGGTGAGCACCCGAAGATCGGCAGGGCCCAGTCCGCAACGCACGGCCCCGGCATCGTCCACAACACGGAAGCGGCAGGTCACCTCGGGCAGGCGCCGCACATCGAGGGCATCCAGGGCCACCTCCCGCTCCCCGGCCCACGCGGGGGAGGCCGCGAGCATCGCCGCGAGCAGCAGGGCCGCCGGCCCGCCCGGTCCGCTCCCTGGCGCCGGCTCGCGGTAGGCAACCCGGAGCGTGGTGCGCCCCACAGTGAGCAGGTCACCGTGCCGCAGGGACACCGCGTCCGACGGGCGGCCGTTGACCTTCAGCGGGTTGGTCCGCCCCTCGTTGCGCACCTTGTAGCCACCGAGCCTGTCATCGCGGAGAATCACCGCCTGGGCACGGGAAACGGTGCTGTCCTCGAGGGAGAGATCGTTGTGCCTCAGGCCGGGTCGGCCGACGAGAATGCGGGGGGCATCGAAGGTCAAGCACCGACCGGTGCCCTCCCCGGCCACCACCTCCAGCGCGAGAATGTATTTCACGCCGGGGCGGATCGTGGGCGCTGTGTCCGAAGGCCCGGCCGCCGTGGGCCCGGGTCGCACCATGCGCCGGCGCAGGCCGGCGAGCACCGGCGGCACACTGCCCAGCACCGCGACCAGCAGGCCGAGGGCCAGCAGCGGGTCGCGCAAAGGCCGGTTGCGCCTGGTTTCCAGCACAAGCGGGCGGAGGGCGTTCGCCGGTTCGTGACCCACCCTTCCCACCACGCGGTAGGATGCGCCCTCCCGCGGCAGGCCCCGGGCCAGCACCCGGACCCTGAGGCCGGACTCGTCGACCAGCATGTACGAGCAGAGCGGCTGGCCGTCGTCACCCCGGCCGGTCATCGGCCCGGCGGCCGTACCGTGGAGCAGCACCCAGCGGCCGGCATGCGCCGCCGTGGACCGCGCCAGGTCACGGATCGCCACCGTTTCATTGGGCGGGCGGGAAAGGGTGCAGCCGTGGAGCAGCAAGAGGAAGAAGAGCAGGGGCAGCAGAGCCCCGGCAACGCCGCGGGCGTTGGCGCCCGGGCGGAACAGGCCACTGCTCGGAGGCCGTCCGGGGTTCATTCCATCTCCGGCTTGAGCCGCCGTTCCATCAAACGGGCGATGGCCGCCGCCGGGTCGGCCCCGTGGTGGAGCACGCCGTCCATCTCGCTGGTGATCGGCATCTCCACACCCCGGGCTGCGGCCAGCTGCAGAACGGAGCGCGTGGTTCGCAGGCCCTCGGCCACCGTGACCTTGCCCTCCAGGGCCTGTTCGAGGGAGCGGCCCTGACCGAGTTCCACTCCCAGGCTGCGGTTTCGGCTCAGGTGGCCGGTGCAGGTGAGGACCAGGTCGCCAAGGCCGGAAAGTCCGGCAAGGGTTCCCGGCTGTGCGCCAAGGGCCAGGGACAGTCGTTCCATTTCCACCAGCCCGCGGGTGATCAGCGCGGCGGTGGTGTTGTGCCCCAGGCCGATGCCCTGCACCACCCCGGCGGCGATGGCGATGACGTTCTTCACCGCCCCGCCCAGCTCCACCCCCACCACGTCCGTGGTGGTGTAAAGCCTGAAACGGCTCCCGGAGAGGCAACGCTGGACCCGCCGGGCCGTCTCCTCGCTCACCGAGGCGGCGACCACCGCCGTGGGCTCGCCGGCCGCGGTTTCCCGAGAAAAACTGGGGCCGGAAATCACGGCCACCGCCCCGGGGCCGATGCGCTGTCCCAGTTCCTCCTCCAGCACCTGGGACATACGCCGCAGCGATCCTTCCTCGATCCCCTTGGTGGCGCTGACCACCAGCTGGCCTGACGCCACCAGCGGCACCATGTCCCGGGCCACCGTGCGGCAGACGTGGGAAGGCATCACAGTGAGCATCAGCCTGGCCCCGGGCACCGCCTGGTCCAGGCGCCCGGTGACCTCCAGGCCATCCGGCAGCCGGAAGCCGGGGAGGTAAACGTCATTCTCCCGAGTCGACTTCATCCGTTCGGCCAGTTCGGCCTCGTAGACCCAGAGCACAACCCGGTGGCCCAGGCCGGCCAGATGGATGGCCAGGGCGGTGCCCCAGCTTCCGCCCCCGATGACGGCCACGCGCTCCATGTTTACCTCCCCTTCACCAAAGCCGGTTCTCCCGCCCCTGGACGATTCTGACAATATTCGACCGGTGCTTGAAAATCACCGTGGCTGAGCAGACGAGCACCGCGGCCAGGGCAACGGCAGGAGGGCGCTCCAGCCACCAGGCAGCCAGGGGAAAGGCCAGGGCGGAAAAAATGGACCCCACGGACACCGTTCGGCTGACCAGGGCAGCGAGGATGAAAACGCCCACCGCCGGGAGCAGGGCCAGCGGGGAGAGGACGAGGAACACGCCGAGACAGGTGGCCACACCCTTGCCGCCGCGGAGGCCCAGGTAGATCGGAAAACAGTGGCCGAGCACCGCGGCCGCTCCGGCGACCCAGGCCACCGTCTCGTCACCCGGCAGGAGCGCCCGGGCGAGGAGCACACCGCCCGCCCCCTTGGCCGCATCGAGAAGCAGGGTGGCCATGCCCCAGAATTTCCCGGTGGTGCGCAGCACGTTGGTGGCGCCGATGTTGCCGCTGCCGCTGCGTCGCACGTCCCGGCCGGTGCGCAAGCGGACGAGAATCAACCCGAAGGGAATGGCCCCGAGCAGGTAGGCGATGACGATGGCCGCAATGCTCACGAAAAGAATCCTCCCCATTCAGTCCGACGGCCCGGCGGTCCCGTCAAGGGGCCAGCCGTCCAGTTCTTCGTAGCGCGCGCCGGCGGGCAGCAGCGTGCTGCGGTAAAGCGACAACCGGCGTGCCGTGAAGCGCCCGAACGAGCGCTGGGCATCGCGCTGCAACAGCCCGGAGAGCAGTTCCCGTTCACTGCGGCGGAGCGGCCGGCGAAAACGGCCCACGGTGAGGTGCGGCCGGAAGGGCCGCCGTTCCATGGGGAAACCCTCTGCGCTCATCGCCTGGGCCACTCGCCGCTGCAGCTCCAGCACGGCTTCGGGCGCCTCCCGGAAGCCGGCCCAGAGCACACGGGGGGCGCGCTGGTGCGGAAAGACGCCGAGCCCTGCCGATTCCAGTTCCGGTGGGACCAACCCGCCGGGGCAGCCAGCCAGTAGTTGTCGAACGGGTCCCACGCGGTCCACCGGCACCTCCCCGAGGAAGGCCAGGGTGAGGTGCACGCCTTCCTGGCGCACCCAGCGCAGCGAAGGAAGCCGGGTCCCGAGTTCCTCGCGGAGTTCGGCCAGGGCCTGCTTCACTTCCGCGGGGATGGTCAGGGCCACGAAGAGCCGCATGGTCTCGTTCACAGGAACTGCCTCCGCACCAGGTCGAGCACGCTGCGGCAGGCCGCCCGGCGGATCTGGCCGCGGCTGCCCTGGAAAAAATGCCGCTGGTGCAGCACCGTCTGTCCGCTGTCCAGGCCGACGTAGACCAGGCCCACCGGTTTCTCCGGCGTACCGCCACCGGGACCGGCGATGCCGGTGACGCTGACCCCAATGTCCGCCCCGAACTGGTGCCGCACCCCCTGGGCCATGCCCAGCGCCACCGCCGAGCTCACCGCGCCAAACTTCTGCAGGTAGAGTGGGCTCACACCGAGCAGCTTCTCCTTCGACTTGTTGCTGTAGGAGACGATGCCGCCAAGGAAGAAGTCCGAACTGCCCGGCACCGTGGTGAGGCTCTGGGCAATCATCCCGCCGGTACACGACTCGGCCACGGCCAGAGTTTTCGATTCGGCGGCGAGCAGCCGGCCCACCACCGCCTCCAGCACGTCGTCACCGCCGCCGAAGCAGTTCTTGCCCAGGCGCCGTGCCATGGCCCCGGCCAGTTCGTCCAACCGGCCCCCCAGTCGCGCCGCCCGGCGGTCCACCCCGCGCAACTGGACCTCGATGAGCCCCGGCGAAGCCAGCAGGCCGACCCTGATCCCCCGTGACGGATCGGGGTAGAGATCGCGCAGCAGGGCGTCCACTTCGGGTTCGGCGAGACCGGTGACCCGCAACGTGCGCAGGGCGATCACCCCCCCGTCGTGACGCCCGCGCAGGACAGGTGCCACCTGGCCGGCAAAGATCTCCCGCAATTCCGCCGGGACACCGGGCAGCAGGTAGAGTTCGCAGCCCTTCTGCTCCAACCGCAGCCCCGGCGACGTTCCCCGGGGATTGTCCAGCGGCCGGGCCCCCATGGGCAGCAGGGCCTCGCGTTCGCAGGAAACCGGCATCTCTCGTTGTTGAGCGGCGAAGGTCGAGCGGATGCGCTCCAGCACCTTTTCGTTGAGCACCAGGGTGCGGCCGAGCACCCGGGCCACCACTCGCCGGGTCAGATCGTCCTCGGTGGGCCCCAGGCCGCCGGCGGCGATCACCAGGTCCGATCGGCCCACCGCAGAACGGATCACCGATTCCAGCGCCTGCTCATCATCCCCCACCCTGGTCAGCACGCCCACGGGCAGACCGAGGCGCTCCAGCTGTGCGGTGAGCCAGACGGAGTTGGTCTCGCGGGCCCCGGAGGCCAGCAACTCGGAACCGATGACGATGATTTCAACGTTCATGGATCGGGGTACGACTCGCCTGTTCGGATGCGGAATCGTGGAAATCATACCGTATGGGCCGGGACAATGACAACGAGCGGTGGGGACGGGGATCAGTCTTCCCCGGGGTCGCCGGGCTCCACGACCGACCGCCCAATGCCGTTCGGGAGGTGCGAGGCCAGGATCTCCCCCGGCCCGACGATGCCGCCGGAGATGATGAATTTCACACCATCCTCCACGGAGAGGTCGAGCAGGTGGACTTCGGCACGCGGCACCACCGCCAGCCAGCCGGAAGTGGGGTTCGGCGTGGTGGGCAGGAAAACGCTGACCAGGTCACCCCGTTCATGGTCCACCAGCCCCCCGGGGTAGCCCTGGGTGAGGAACCCCATGGTCCAGACGCCCCGCCGGGGGTACTCCACCAGCACCACCCTGGAGAAACCGGCGCGGTGGCTGAAACGGATCGTCTGCATCAACTGCTGCGCCGCACCGTACACGCTCTTGACCAGCGGAATGCGCAGCATCAGCCGGTCAAAGGCCTTGAGAAACCTTCGACCGATGAGGTTGGTGCCCAGCAGGCCCACGAGGAAAACCAGCAACAGCGTGAGCAGCAGGCCCAAAGGCACGGTGAGCTGGCGCAGGAAGGGTTCGAAGTCACGGAGCGCCGCGCCGAAGACCCCGGAGACGATGAGATCGATCAGCCGGCGCACCAGCGGCGTGACGTAGGCGTTGACGATCTTGAACAGGAAGTAGAGCAGGGTGATGGTGATGACCAGCGGCAGCAGAATGACCAGGCCGGTGATGAAAATGCGCCGCGCCCTCGAGACCAGGCTGCGCGGCGCCTTTTCCCGGGCCGGCAGGTCGATGGGCTGGTCAGCCATTGTGCCTTCACCTCACGAACGGCCGGGAGGCCGGTGTCATCGGCGGTCGCGCTCCAGCTTGGGACTGATCAGATGCCAGAACTTGATCCCGTAGTCGAGGGCCGAGGCGATGGCCAGCAGGATCACCACCCAGAGCAGGGCCTGGCCGAGAATGCGAAACATCTCGTTGGTGAAGAGCAACTTGGCCAGGATGAGGAAGACAATGGTCACCGACTGGGATATCATCTTGTACTTGCCCAGGCTCGACGCGGCGATGACTTCGCCTTCCGCCGAAGCGATGCTGCGGAATCCGCTCACCGCCAGTTCTCGCCCCACGATGACCACCACCATCCAGGCCGGCACAACGTCGGGGTAGACTTCGACCAGCGAAATGAAGGCCGCACTGATCAGCAGCTTGTCGGCCATCGGGTCGAGCAGCTTTCCCAGGGTCGTCACCTGGTCACGCTTGCGTGCCAGGTAGCCGTCGAGCCAGTCGGTGGCCACGGCAAGGAGAAAGATCGCTCCTCCCAGCATCTCCTTCCCGTCGAACTTGGTCAGCAGCACCACAACGAGAAATGGCACGAGAAAGATGCGGAACAGGGTCAGAAAAATGGGCAGGTTCATCAATGCACCCGGTATTTGCCGATCGGTTTCGGCCCGACCGGCGGAGTCGAATTATAGAATGCGGTATGGGCCGAGTCAAAGCAACCCTCGACCCCAACGATGCTTTTGGCTAGAATGAGCCGGAATTTCGCGTGCCGGATGTTCACCTGAGGGAAACGGGGGAATCATGACCAGGATCGGAATCGGGGAAGCACTGGGCAAGGGACTGCGGACCGGATTCTTCTTCGGACTGCTGGTGGGGCTCCAGGAAGGGCACAGCGCGATCTCGATCACCAGGTCGCGCATGGGCGATGTGAGCATCACCGGACTTGCCAAACTGGCCCACGTCTTTTTTACACCGGTGCTCGCAGACGTGTTGATCGTTTCGCTGCTGGCCCTGATTCCGGCACTGGTCCTGCGGCTCTGGTTCCGCTTCCCCGCCGGCGAGGCGGCCGAGGCGGAGCGGGGTTTCGACGCCCTGCTTGCCGCCAGCGTGGGCGGCCTCGTCGTCTTCGTCTTCGCCGCGTTCAAGACCTTCACCAGCTTCACCCCGGAGGTGATGCTGCAGATCGGCAGCGTCTTCGGGCTGCTGCGCTTCTGCGGTCTCGCCGTACTGGCGGCCATCGCCTTCCACGTCATCGCCAGACGCTTCATCAGCGGCGCCGCCATTCCGGCCCTGGTGCTCACCACGCTGATGCTGGCCCTGCCGGCAGTGCCCATCTCCTACTGGGGCCTGCGCAACGACAACCACCCGCTCGGGGGGCGCAACGGCTTCTTCCTCGGCGCGGCCTGCACCGCCGTGGCCTTCATCGTCCTCACCGTGCTGCTCTTCCGCCTGCTGGGCAATTCCCGCACCCGGAGGTGGACGGTGCACGGCTGGTTCGCCGTGTCCGCCGCCGTGCTGGTCAGCGGCACCTTCCTGCCGCTGGTCTCCGCTCCGTCCATCGCCGATCAGGCCGAGGCAATGACCGTGCCCTCGGACCGCAACGTGGTCCTCTTTACCGTGGACACCCTGCGCGCCGACGCCCTCGACCTGGGCGCCCCGGAAACCTCTACCACGCCGCACCTCGCCCGACTGGCCGCCGCGGCCACCAGTTTCGACGACACGCAGGCCCAGTGCCCCTGGACCCTTCCCTCGCTCTGCTCGATGATGACCTCGATCTACCCCAGCGGCCAGGGCATGCTCTCGGCACGCAACCGGCTGGACAGCGCCCGGCGGACGCTGGCCGACGAACTGGGAGAGGCCGGCTACCTCACCGCCGCGGTGGTCTGCAACGCCTGGCTCACCGACGATTTCGGCCTGCACCAGGGGTTCCGTATCTACACCCACGTCTGGGAAGAGGGGGCATCCGAATACTGGCAGGACGCGATGTGGATCCGTGTGGCCCGTCGTTTCAAACCCGGTTTTCTGGAGGCGCCGAACACCCACGATTCGGCGGAGATGGTGGACCGGGCGATCCGCTTCCTCGAGCAGAATGCCGCGAGCAACTTCTTCCTTTGGGTCCACGTCATCGATCCCCACGACCCCTACGCACCGCTGGGCCGCTACCGCGCCATGGCCGGCAAGGGCTACCGCGGCGCACTGCCCCCCAAACGCTCGGGCAGCGTGAACATGCTGCGCCGGGGCAAGCGCCTGGAAGTGGATGACCGGCGCCACCTGCGCACGCTCTACGACCTCGAGGTGCGATACACCGACGAGCAGTTTGGCCGACTGATGAACACCCTCCACCGGTTGGGCCTCTTCGAAAAGACGATGGTCGTCTTCACCTCGGACCACGGAGAGGAGTTCTGGGAACACGAGAACGTGGGCCACGGGCACACGCTCTACGACGAGTTGACCCGCGTGCCGCTGATCGTCAAGCCGCCGGGCGGTGCGCCGCCGGTGGAGCGGGTGGGAACCCAGGTGCGTCTGATCGACATCAGCCCCACGATCCTCGACTACCTCGAGCTGCCGGCCCCGATCGAGGGCCAGGGTGAAAGCCTTCGTCCGCTGATGGAGGGCGAGCCGGGCATCCACCGCCCGAGTTTTGCCGAGGCGTTGATCTACTTCGGCGAAAAGAAGTCGATTGACGACGGCCGCTACCGCCTGATCCTGTCGCCGAACAGCGGGTCCGTGGAGCTCTTCGACCTGGCCGAGGATCCCGGCGAGCGCCGAAATATCGCCGAGGAGCACCCCGAGATCACGGCACGGCTGCGACAGGAACTGACCGCCCACCTGCAGCAGCAGGAGGAATACCGCCAGTCGCTGGCCAGCAGCGGCGACTCGGAAATGACCACCCTGGACGACCGGATGAAGAATCGCCTGCGCGCACTGGGCTACCTGCAGTGACCGGGGCCCGGTTCAATCAAGGCCGAGCACGCCGTTGCGCAGGGCATCGGTGATGATGGCGTAGATCAGGTCCGGTGTCAGGGCCGGCTGGATCACGGCCAACCGCTCGATGATTCGCTCCACCGTGCGCTCCCCGTCGCACAGCGCCATCACCCGGCACTCGTCAGCGGTGAGTTTCGACCCGGTTTCCACGTGCCGGAACCAGGGCCAGGGGCCGCGGGGCACCGACTCGCCAAGTTCGGCCACCTCGGCCTCGATGAGCCGACGGTATGCCTCTCCCCGGATGCGCACCAGCGCATCCACCCGGGCCTCCCGCTCCCATGCTTCGGCGGCCAGCCGGTCCAGGGGAAAGGCCAGGCGGCGCTCCTCCAGACGGCCGCTGAAGCGGGGCCGCAGGGCGAGGTAGCGATCACGGGAGCGCCGGGGGATCTCAGCCCCCCCGGCACGGCAGACCGCAAGAAAAAGATGGCTCTCGGAGAGGGCCTCCATCAGGCCCAGCCGTGAGAAGCGCAGGCCGGCCTGTTTGGCCAGCCGGGCCGCATCGGCGGCATTGATCAGGCCCTCCCCCACCTCGTAGCCGGCGGCGGCGAGGGCCAGCGGCCCCTGCCCTTCCTCGACAATACGGGTGAGGCCGTAGGCGTCGGGGTCGCGGTAGACCTTCGAGTGGCGGTAGAGGGTAAACCGCAGCGGGTCGGCCTTGACCACGGCACGGTGGTGCCGCTCGATGAAGGCCAGCGTGGCCTGGTGGTCTTCCAGACGCTCACCGGGAAAACCGACGAACCACCCCAGCACCACGGGCAGGTCCAGCGCCTCGCAGTGGTCAAGGATCGTATCGGCGGTCTCCACCTTCATTCCCTTGTCCATGAGGTCCAACACGCGCTGGGACGCTGATTCCAGGCCGAAAAAGAGCATGCGGCAACCTCCGCGCTGCAGCCGCTCGAGGAATTCGCGGGTGTAGATCGGCTCGAACTTCACTTCGGCATACCAGCGGGCATCCGGTGCGGTGGCCGCCAGATGGTCGGCGATATCGCCGAGGGTGGCCGGGGGCACGGAGTCGTCATAGAAAGCGAAGTACTTCGCGCCCACCTGTTCGCGCAACCGGTCCACGTCGGCCAGCACGCCGGCCGCGGGCCGCTTGCGGAAATTGCGGTCCGGTGTGAGCACCGGCCGGGTGCAGAAGGCGCAGCGGTTCCAGTAGCAGCCCCGGGAGGACTGCAGGTGGAAGACCACCGCCGGGGTGAGGTAATCGTCGAGGGGCATCAGGTCGTAGGCCGGCGTCGGGTATACCGTACCGTGGGGCGAGGCGCACCGCATCTCGGTGGCCAGCACAGAACCGCTGGCCCGGTCACGATAGAGGAGGTTCGAAACACCCGACGGATCAGCGCCGGGGGGCAGTTCGGCCAACCCGGCCAACGGCTCCTCGCCGTCGTGAAGCACGTAGAAATCGATGTCGTTGAAAAAGACCGGCTCGGCGCGAATCGTCTCCTCGAGGGAGATCAGCAGCGCGCCGCCGGCCACCAGGCGCAGCCCCGGTCCGGCGGCCCGGCGCAACAGACGGGCCAGGCTCAGCCCCGGCAGCAGCTGGTCGATGTAGCCGATGGAGATACCGACCATGCCGGGCCCGCCGGCGAGGATGGCCGGCACGGTCACCTCGGCGAAGTAGTCGTGGAAGAGGTTGACCGTCCGGTCCTCCAGGGCGCCGAACAGGCCCTCCACGCTGGTCTCCCGCCCGTCGAGGCGGAAGCCGAAGGAATCATAGGACGCCGGCGAGAACTCGGTGGAGACGAGCTGCAGGGCGCGGTTGATGACGAAGACCGCGTCGTGGTAGGCCTCCGGATTCAAGAAGCTGTCCCAGGCGGACATGGTGGCCCTGGCCTGCGCCGCCCCGGCAGCGATGGACTGTCCGTCGAAGACCACGTTGATCAGATCGAGGTAGCGTCGCTGCTCCACCGGCCCAAGTTCCTCGAGGCCTTCCATGTCGTCCAGCTCCCGCCGCAGCCGGGCGACGGAGCGCTCGAGCCGTTGGGCGGAAGTGAAGTGGTGGAAGGCGGCGATGTTGGCATCGAGCAGTTCCACCGGCACACCGGCCACATCGCGCAGGTAGCCGGCCAGCGCCGGCAGGGCCGGGTAGGGTTGGCGGATTTCGGCGGCTGGCGGATAGACGAGCGTGACCTTCATACCGGCATGATCCTCCCCTTGAATCCGACCATCTTATCCGCCGCCCGCCCGGCCGGGCAAGGCGCTTCGTTGACCTCGTCACCAGCCTTACGGTACCATACGCCGCGCCTGCGGCACATTCACTCGAGCGTAACGACATGGACTGGAACGCCCACTTCATCTGGACCCAGTTCTTCCTCTGCGCGGCGGCCATCGTTCTCGCCGGCACGAAGCTGACCCGCTACGGCGACCGCATCGCCGAAGCCACCGGCCTGGGCCGGCTCTGGGTCGGCGCGGTGCTGCTCTCCATCGTCACCTCCCTGCCCGAGATGGTCACAGCCTGCTCCTCGGCCTGGCTTGGCGAGCCGGACATCGCCCTGCAGAACATGATCGGCAGCAACCTCTTCAACATCCTCGTGCTGGTGATGCTCGATTTCCTGCTGCGCCACCGGGCGGTGCTCGCCGAGGCCGACCCCGGCCACCGGGGCAGCGCCTGGACCGGCACGGCGATGATGATGGTTGTGGCCGCCGCGGCCCTGACCTTCAACCTGGGCCAGGACCGGGGCTTCGCCTTCAAACCCTACGATCGCCTGCTCATCGGCGCGGACAGCGCCGTCCTCATCGTCATCTACGGCTGGGCCATGTGGCGCATCTTCAAGGTGGGCCGCGATCAGCGGGACAGCCGCAGCGCCGCGGAGAGCGCCGAGGCCCGGGACAAGGGGATGAACCTCACCCGCATCTGGCTCGTCTTCGGGGTTTCCGCCACGCTGATCGTGATCTTCGGCTACCGCATGACCCAGCTGGGGGACATCATCTCCGAGACGCCGCTGACCATCGCCGGCCACCAGTTCATGATCAGCGACAACTTTGTCGGCATGTTCCTCATCGCCATCGCCACTTCCCTGCCCGAACTGGTGGTGACCATCAGCGCCGCCCGCCTGGGGGCCGCCGACATGGCGGTGGGTAACATTCTCGGTTCGAACATCTTCAACATGGCGATCATCGCCCTGGCCGACTTCTTCTACTTCCACGGCCCGATGGTGCTTTTCTCCGGACGGGCGGTGATCTATACCGCGCTGCTCGGCGCCCTGCTCACCGGGATCGCCCTCCATGGCCTCGGCCGCCCGGTGCGCCGCCTGGCCTTCTCCCGCCTGGGCCCCCACTCGATAGCCATCCTGGTGCTCTATGTCTCCGGCATGGTCTTCCTGGCCAGCCGTGGCCTGCTGGTAAGCTGAGTGACTCGGTCAGGGCGGGGAAACGACCACAGGTCGTCGACGAAGCAACATCGTGACACTACCGATCAGGAGCTCTCTCTTCAGGACCGATTGCCCCGGTAGAGGCGCGTGACCTTCTTGACGTAGTTGCGGGTCTCGGTGATCCGGGGCACCCGGCCCAGCCGCATCACCCGTCCCTCGCCCGAGTTGTAGGCGGCCAGGGCCAGGGAGAGGTCCTTGTCGAAGAGGTCGTAGAGGTAGCTGAGGTAGCGGATGCCGCCGGCGAGATTCTGGTCCGTGTCAAAGGGATTGGTGACCCCGAGCATCCGTGCCGTCTCGGGCATCAGCTGCATCAGGCCCTGTGCCCCCTTGGGCGAAACCGCCCGGGGGTCGAAACCCGACTCCACTTCGATCACCGAGACCACGAGGTGGGGGTCGAGACCGTAGCGGCCGCAGAGCGTTTCGATCTTCGGCAGGTAGTGCCAGGCCCGCCCGCGGCCAGGCTCGAGCAGCGCGGCGAGGCTTCCGCCCACAGCACGGCGCTGCGTCTTCTTCCCCACCACCATCTCGAACCGGGCCCCGGGCCCCGGCCGCTTGTTGGTGTAGACCACGGTGCCGTCGCGACGCATGACACGGAAAATGTCGGCGAATGACGCGAGGGAGAAGAGAGAGAGGAAGAGGACGACACCGGCCACCCGCAGCGCGTACACCATTCCTGAACTGTGGGGGCTCGTCATCGCTGAAGCGCTCCACGGCCGGCTGCCGAATGATCTTTCCCTCGATCTTCGTATCGGCAGATTCCGGCCGTGGATTGAGCGTCTGCTCAGCCGAGGAGCTCGGCGAGGATATCCGGTGCTTTTTCAAGCAGTTCGGGCAGGCCGTCCGGGTTCTTGCCCCCGGCCTGGGCCAGGTCGGGCCGTCCACCTCCGCCCCCGCCGATGATCGGGGCCAGGGCCTTGATCAGCGCGGTGGCCTGCACCCGGTCGGTGAGGTCCGGGGTCACCGCCGCCAGCAGGGCCACCTTTTTCCCGCTGACGCTGCCCAGCACCACCACCCCGGAGCCGACCTTCGACTTGAGCGTGTCGGCCAGGGTGCGCAGCTCCGGCGGTTTGAGGTCGTCGGCCCGGTGCACCAGCAGCTTCACCCCGGCCACTTCCGCCGGCCCGGCGCCGCCGTCGCCGCCCTCGGGGCGCGAGGCCAGCTGCATCTTCAGCTTCTCCACCTCGCGGCCCAGGTCCTTGACCTGCTGCTGGATACGCCCAAGGTCCTCCACCAGGGTGGCCGGCGAACTCTTCACCGCCCGGGCCGCTTCGTCCACCAGGGCCTGCTGCTCCTGGAAGGTCTCCAGCGACTTCCTCCCGGTCACCGCCTCCACCCGGCGCACGCCGGCGGCGATGCTCTTCTCGGAGAGGATCTTGAACAGGCCGATCTCGCCGGTGCGGCCGCAGTGGGTGCCGCCGCAGAGCTCGCTGGAGTATTCGCCCACGCTGACCACCCGCACGTCGGCGCCGTATTTCTCGCCGAAGAGGGCGATGGCCCCGCCGGCCACCGCCTCGTCCATGCGCTTCACCTCTGTGCCCACCGCGATGTCCCGGCGGACCACGTCGTTGACCTCACGCTCGATGCGCCGCAGCTCGTCGGTTTCGATGGGCGAGAAATGGGTGAAGTCGAACCTGAGCCGGTCCGGTGCCACCATGGAGCCGGCCTGCTTGACGTGGTCGCCCACCACCGAGCGCAGGGCGGCCTGCAGCAGGTGGGTGGCGGTGTGGTTGGCCATCGTGGCCCGGCGGGCCTCGGCGTCCACACGGCAGTCCACCCGGTCGCCCTCGTGCAGCGTGCCCGAGGTCACCTGCACCCTGTGCAGGATGTACTCGTCGCCCAGTTTCTTGGCATCAAGAACGTGCAGCGCGGCCTGGTCGCCCTCGATGGTGCCCCGGTCCCCCGCCTGGCCGCCCGACTCGCCGTAGAACGGGGTGCGGTCGAGGACCACCGTACCCCCGGCCCCCTGTTCCAGCACGTCCACCCGGCCGCCCTCGCTGTCGAGGATTGCGGTGACCCGGCAGTCCAGCGCGGAAGTGCCCTCGTAGGCCAGGAACGCTGACGCGGGCACGCCCTGGAGCAGGGACAGCACGGCGTCGCCCCTGGCCTCCTTCTCCCTGGCCGCCGCGGCCGACCGCTCCTGCTGCCGGGCCAGGGCCTGGCCGAAACCTTCCCGGTCCACAGTGAGACCGGCATCGGAAGCGATCTCGTCGATGAGGTCCCTGGGGAAGCCGAAGGTGTCGTATAGTTTGAACGCCTCTTCCCCGGGGATCACCTGCTGGTCGTCGGCCCTGACCTGCTCCAGCAGCTCGCCGATGAGCTTCATCCCCTTGGCCAGGGTGCGCTCGAAGCGCTGCTCCTCGGAGAGGGCCACCTTCGAAACAAAATTCCGCGCTTCGTCAAGCTCGGGATAAGCTCCGGCCATCATGTCGGCCACCGTGCCGGTGAGCCGGGTGAGGAAGGGGTCGGTTGTGCCCAGCAGCTTGCCGTGGCGCACCGCCCGGCGGATGATCTTGCGCAGCACGTAGCCGCGACCGTCGTTGGCCGGCAGCACCCCGTCGCTGACGAGGAAGGTGATCGAGCGCAGGTGGTCGGCGATGACCCGGAAGGAGACATCGGTCTCGCCGCCGGCACCGTATTCCACACCGACCTCGTCGGCGATGGCGTCGATCAGCGGGGTGAAGAGGTCGGTCTGGAAGTTGCCTTCCACACCCTGGAGGATGGCGGCCATGCGCTCGAGTCCCATGCCGGTGTCGATGCAGGGGTTGGGAAGCTTCTCCATCTTCCCGGTCTCGTCCCGCTCGAACTCCATGAAGACCAGGTTCCAGAACTCGGTGAAGCGGTCGCTGTCCCCGGCCGGGTCCTCGTCGGCCCACACCCCGTTCTCGCCGATCCCCCGGTCGATGAAGATCTCGGAACAGGGGCCGCAGGGGCCGGTGTCGCCCATGGCCCAGAAGTTGTCCTTCTCGTCCAGGCGGTAGATCTTCTCCGAGGGGATGCCGATCTTCTCGTTCCACAGCCTGTAGGCGTCGTCGTCCTCGCGAAACACGGTGATGCAGAGGTCTTTGGGATCGAGGCCGTAACCGTTGAGGCAGAGGTCCCAGGCCAGTTCGATGGCCCCTTCCTTGAAGTAGTCGCCGAAGGAGAAGTTGCCCAGCATCTCGAAGAACGTGTGGTGCTTCTTGCTGCGGCCCACGATCTCGAAATCGTTGTGCTTGCCCCCCGCCCGCACGCACTTCTGGTGCGAAGTGGCGGTGGCGTACTCCGACGTCCGAACGCCGGTGAAGATCTCCTTGAACTGGTTCATCCCCGCGTTGGCGAAGAGCAGGGTGGGATCCTCGTGGGGCACCAGCGAAGAGCTGCGCACGTAGCGATGGCCATGCTTCTTGAAAAACTCGATAAAGGTCTCGCGGACCCGGTTGCCTTCCATCTTCGGCGTTCCTTTCATCCGGCGCATGGAATCAGCGATCACCGCTGCCCATGGGAGACCACATAATTAATGGTGCAGGGACGGATGTCAATAGACCAGTTGCCCGGTGGGGCTGCTAGTCCAGCAGGTCGGGGAATTCACGGGAGAGACAGGATCTGACGGCATCTGGCGCGTGGCCGCTGTTCGCCAGTTGGCGCATGAGCCGCAGGATGCCCTTGCGGTCTTTTGGCTGCCCCCCGACCCTGAGCCGTTTCGCCAGGGCCCTTTCCAGGATGGCCCGCGCGCCGCCCGCCTCGTCCAGTGCTTCCGAGGCGGCCTCGCTGGCCGTATGCGCTTCCACCCCGAGGCGCCGCAGCTCCAGGAGCACGCGCCTCATCCCCTGAAACCGGTACTCGAAACGGCTGCGGGCGGCTTCGAAGGCGAAGCGCCGGTCGTCCACCAGGCGCTCCCGCTGCAGCCGGACGATCACCTCGTCCACGGTCTGCGGGTCGCCGGGGCCGGTCTTCTTCGTACCGCCGAGCAGACGCTTGCGCAGTTCCGCCTCGGCGCGCATGCGCACGGCGAGCAGGCGCACCGCCCGGGCGTAAAGGGCGGCGAAGGTGTCTTCGGTGGGGTGTTCGGTCATGGCGCAGAGGATACCACGGACAGCGTCGCGGCGCAGCGGTCTGCGGTCGTACTAGCAGGCTGTTGAAGAACTGGTCTCGGTCGCGCTGGCTGGCACTTTCGAGCAGCTCGAGGAACCGAGGAGGAAGTCGATGTTTGAACATCGACGACGACGAGTGACGAAGAGATGCGACTTAAGTGCCGCCCTTCATCTCCGAGGCTTCCTGGGAGAGCATGTCCTCCACCACCTCCTGGCCGAGGTCCGAAGTGGAGTGAATGCCCTGGATCTTGAGCTTGAATTCGTCCGGGCGCGTGGTGCGCTTCAGCGCTTCCTCGTAGGTGATCATCTCCTGCTTGTAGAGATGGTAGAGGGACTGGTCGAACGTCTGCATGCCGTACTGCGACACGCCGGCGGCAATGGCGTCGTGGATCAGCTTGGTCTTGTCCGCTTCCTCGATACAGTCGCGAATGTAATTGGTGGCCACCATCGCCTCCACGGCCGGAACGCGGCCCTCCTTGTCGGCCCGGGGCAGCAGGCGCATGGAAATCACCGCCTTGAGCACCGAGGCCAGTTGCAGCCGGATCTGCTTCTGCTGGTGCGGGGGGAACATGGCGATGATGCGGTTCACCGTCTCGGTGGCATCGAGGGTGTGCAGGGTGCTGAAGACGAGGTGGCCGGTCTCGGCGGCGAGCAGAGCGGTCTCGATGGTCTCGTAGTCACGCATCTCGCCGACGAGGATCACGTCGGGGTCCTGGCGCAGGGCGCTCCTCAAGGCGCCGGAGAAGTTCCTCGTGTCCACGTCGATCTCCCGCTGGTTGACCAGGCTGCGCTTGTCGCGGTGCAGGAACTCGATGGGATCCTCGATGGTCATGATGTGTTCGCTGCGCGTGTTATTGATGTAGTCGATCATCGCCGCCAGGGAGGTGGACTTGCCGCTGCCGGTGGTGCCGGTGACGAGCACCATGCCGCGCTTCTCCTGGCAGATCTTCTTCAGCACCTTGGGCAGGTTGAGCTGCTCGATGGTGAGGATCTTCACCGGGATGACACGGAAGACCATGCCCACCGTGCCCCGCTGCTGGAAGATGTTGCAGCGGAAGCGGCCCAGCCCGGGCACCGAGTGCGCCATGTCGATTTCCAGATGCTTCTTGAAGCGCTCCTTCTGCCGCTCGCTCATGATGCTGAAGGCGATGGCGATGGTGTCTTCCTGGAGCAGCCGCTTGATATCCACCAGGGGAAAGAGGTCGCCGTTGATCCGGATCACCGGATGCTGACCAACCTTGAGGTGGATATCGGACGCGTTGCGCTCGATGGCCATTTTGAGCAAGTCGTTGATGTGCACCGTGATCTCCTCCATCAACGGGGCAGACCACCCCGATCCCTGTTCCCGGTTCTCCAATGGTATCGGCAGTCCGGGGCCGGCAATTTACCCGCGATTTCGGGGGGAGCTCATGTCGCCGGCGGCGAGCTGCACGGCGGTGATCGCGGCCAGCGCGGCGGTGGCGGTGCGCAGGATGCGCGGACCGAGTGAAACCGGCCTGAACCCGGCGGCCAGGGCCCGGTCCATTTCGTCGTCGGCCCAACCGCCCTCGGGCCCCACGAGCAGGGTCACCGCACCGGCAGCCGGCTCCGGGGCAAGGGTATCGGGGATGGAAGGGTGTGTCCCGTGCTCGGCGGGGATCAGCAACAGTCCGCCATCGGCGGCGGCCTGCTGCAGCAGATCCTCGAAGGGCAGGGGATCGTCGATCAGCGGCGGTCGGAAACGGCCACTGGATTTGCACGCGTCACGGGCGATCCGCTCCCAGCGCGGCCGGCGGCGGGCCAGCCCGCCTCGGTTCCGGAGCAGGACGGCACGGGTCCGTGCGGTGACCACGGGCGTGACCCGCCCGGCGCCCAGCTCGGTAGCCCCGGCGACAATCTCCCCCATGGTGCCGCGGGTCGCGGGCACGCCCTGGCAGAGGCGCACGGCCAGGGCGGGTTCACGGCCGGAGGGATCGAGGGGCGACTCGAGGATCAGGACAAGGCTCTTCCGGGCCACGGAATCGACCCGGGCGCTCCAGCCCCGGCCCTCGCCGTCGAAGACCTCGACGGCGGCACCGGGACGGACACGCCGCACCCTGGCCAGATGGTGGAACTCGGCCCCGCGCACCTCGACACGGTTCTCCCGAATGTCCCCCGGCGGGACGAAGACCCGTTTGCAGGACATGGGGTCCTTTCCGCGTGTCAGCAGAGCTTGAGCACTTCTCGGACCATCTCGGCGATGCCCCGGTTCATCTCCCCGATGCCCTGGGCCGTCATGTAGGCCGGCGTGCTGACCACCTTGTTCGCCGCATCCACCACGGCTTCCTCGGCGGTGGCCGCCTGGTGCTTCGCCCCCCACTTTTCCAGCGCGGCGGCGGTGTCGGGGTCATTGCCGATGGTCATGGTCAGCGTGCGGCCCGAGCCTTCAAAGGCCTTGGCCACTGCAGCCGGGGCGATACAGGCAGCGCCGATGGGCTTGCCCGCACCGGCGCAGTCCAGCAACAGCCGCTTCAACTCCTGATCCACCTCGCAGTCCTCGCCCTTGAAGGCATAGCTGCAGAGGTTCTTCGCCGCGCCGAACCCGCCGGGCAGCACCACAGCGTCGAAATCGGCGGCACTGACCTCGGAGAGCGCCTTGACCGGACCGCGGGCGATGCGCGCCGACTCTTCAAGCACGCTCCGTTTTGCCCCTTCCTCGGGCTCCCCCTTCTGATGGTTGATCACGTGGGCCTGCTCCTTGTCAGGGGCGATGCAGACAATCTCGGCCCCCGCGCCGTCGAGGGCGAGCAGGGTGCAGACCGATTCGTGGATCTCCGCCCCGTCATAGACTCCGCAGCCGGACAGTACGACACCTACCTTCTTTGCCATTGGTCTGGTCTCCCGTGATAAACCCTGGATGTTGACGATTCCTGGGGACAATTGTAACGGCGAGGGGGACGCCGTTCAACCGTGCGGTTTCTCAAGCACCAGCCCGGCCCACTCGCCGTCCCGCCGGCGCACCAGGCAGTCCAGGCCCAGTCCCTGGTACGCCGCAACCACCAGCTGTTCCTCTGCACCGGCAAGGATGCCGGCCAGCAACAGGGTGCCACCAGGTGCGAGCAGGGGTCCGGCCAGGGCCGGCGCCATGTCGATCAGGGTGGCGCCGAGGATGTTCGCCGCCACCAGGGGAAAGGCGGACAGGCCGGCACGTTCCGGCTCGCCGGTGACGAGCAGCTCCACGCGGCCCGAAAGACCGTGGACGTCCAGGGTCTCCCGGGCCACCCGCACCGCGCCGGGGTCGATGTCGGTGCCCACCACCCGCCGGCAGCCGAGCAGCACCGCGGCCACGGCCAGGATGCCCGACCCGGTGCCCACGTCGAGGAAGTCGCGCTCCGGACCGGCAACCGCTTCCAGCTGCTCGAGGCAGAAGCGGGTCGTCTCGTGATGGCCGGTACCGAAGGCCAGCCCCGGGGTGATTCGGAGGATCTCGCGGTGTGCGTGCTCGGGGGCCACGGGGTCATCGCCGCAGGGCAGCACCAGCAGGCGGCGGCCCACGGGAAAGGGCTTCTGCCCTTCCCGCCAGCGGGAGAGCCAGTCCTCGCGCTGCTGCTCCCCGGCGCGGATGGTCGGCGGTGTCGCCGTCCCGCCTTCGGGGGTCAGTCGCCGCAGCCGCCGTGCCGCCTCGTCCCGCGCGGAACGATCAGGGAACCAGGCGGTGAGCACGGGGACAGCGGCATCGACGCCGTCCCCCACCGAATCGGCAGCAGTGCCGCAGCAGCCGCAGTCGAAGAGCACGGCGGTCACCGGTTCGTCGAGGAACGGGGGAACGACGATCTCGAGATAGGGCCAGGATTCGGCCATCAATTGATGATGTCCTTGATCTTGGAAAAGAAACCCTTCTCACCGCCGGGGCTGTTCTTCTTCTCGATCTCGGCCAGCTGTTCGAAGAGCTCCCGCGCTTCGCGGTTCAGCTTTTTCGGCGTGCGCACCTCGACGCGGGCGAAGAGGTCGCCGGCGCCACCGCCGGCCACGCCGCGAATACCGGCCCCGCGGATACGGAAGGTCGTGCCGGTCTGCGTCCCCTCGGGAACCTTGAGCGGGATGCCGTCGTTGTCGCCCAGGCCGGGCAGGGTCAGCTCGGCGCCCAGGGCGGCCTGGGAAAAATCAAGGGGCACGGTACAGACGAGATGATTGTCCTCGCGGGCGTAGAACTCGTGCTCACGCACGTGGATCACGACGTAGAGGTCGCCGCGAATCCCGCCGCGGGGACCGGCCTCGCCTTCACCGGTGAGACGGAGCCGTGATCCGGAATCCACGCCGGCGGGTATTTTCAGCTTGAGGTCTTTGGGGGTTTTGACCAGCCCCTGCCCGCGGCACGCACGGCAGGGGTTGGTGATTACCGTGCCGGCGCCGTTACAGCGCGGGCAGGTGCGGGCCATGCTGAAGAATCCCTGGCGAAAAGCGACCTGGCCCGCCCCGCCGCAGTCGGAACAAGTGACGGGGGCCTCGCCGCCCGCGGCCCCGCTGCCCGAACAGTCGGCGCAGGGCTCGCTGCGGTAAATCTGGATGTCCGCCTCGGTGCCGAAAACCGCCTCTTCGAAGTCGACCTCGAGGTCGTAGCGCAGGTCGGCGCCACGCCGCACACCCCCTCGTCCACGCCCCCGTCCGCCGCGACCGAAGATGTCGCCGAAGCCGAAAAGGTCGCCGAGAATGTCACTGAAATCACCGAATATGGTGGGGTCGAAACCGGAGAAGCCGCCGCCGTTGCTCATGCCGGCGTGGCCAAACTGGTCGTAGCGCGAGCGCTTTTCGGCGTCACCGAGCACACTGTACGCCTCGGCGGCCTCCTTGAACTTCTCTTCGGCTTCCTTGTCCCCCTGGTTGCGGTCGGGATGGAATTCCACCGCCTTGCGACGATAGGCTCGCTTGATCTCCTGCTCGCTGGCCCCCCGGGGCACGCCGAGCACGTCATAGAAGTCCCGTTTACTCGTGTCGTTCACTGGTTGTTGAACCTCTGTTGGCCCGGTCACCCCTGCTCGCCGTTGGAGAAGAGGCAGTTGGAGAGCACCCTGGAGACCTGCTGCAGTTCGGCGAGACTCTCCCGGCAGGCCTCGAGGCTCTCCGCGTCGGCGGCCTCGCGGCGCGCCCGATCGATGACCGCCCGGATCCGGGAGCGCTCGGCCTCCTGGAGAATCTGCCCGTACTCGGTAAAGCTCTTCTCCACCGAGTAGAGCATGCCCTCGAGATTCCGGATCGTGCGCACCAGATCTTTCCGCTTCTGATCATCGTCGGCGTGGACCCGGGAATCATCGATGACCTTCTGGATCTCGTCCTCGCTCAGACCGCCGGCGGGAGTGATCTTCATCGCCTGTTCCTTGCCCGAGGTACGATCACGAGCAGTGACATTGACGATGCCGTTGGAGTCGATGGCAAAGGTCACCTCGATCTGCGGCACCCCCCGGGGCGCCGGCGGGATGCCCACGAGGTCGAAACGGCCGAGGGAGCGGTTTTCGCTGGTCACTTCGCGTTCGCCCTGCAGGGCATGGATTTCGACCTTGGTCTGGTTGTCCACCACGGTGGTGAAGACCTGGGTGTTCTTGGTGGGAATGGTGGTGTTGCGCTCGATGAGCTTGGTGAACATCCCGCCGCGGGTTTCGATGCCCAACGAGAGCGGGGTGACGTCGAGCAGCACCATGTCCTTGATTTCGCCGCCGAGGATCGCGCCCTGGATCGCCGCACCGAGCCCCACCACCTCTTCCGGGTTGCGGTCACGGTTCGGCTCGCGACCGAAAACCTCCCGAACCAGTTTCATGACCCGGGGCGTGCGGGTCTGACCACCCACCAGCAACACCTGGTCGATCTGTTCGGGCTTGAGCCCCGCCGAATCGAGGGCCTCCTTGCAGGGCCCCATGGTGCGCTCCACCAGGTCCTCCACCATCTCCTCGAATTCCGTGCGGGTCAGGGTGGCGTTGATGTGCTTGGCGCCCCCCTCGCCGGCGGAGATGAAGGGGAGGTTGATCACCGCCTCCTCTTCGGTGGAGAGTTCGCACTTGGCCTTCTCCGCGGCCTCCTTGAGCCGCTGCAGGGCCATGCGGTCCTGGCGCAGGTCCACGCCGTGCTCCTCGCTGAAGCCGGCGGCGAGCCAGTCGATGACCCGCTGGTCGAAATCTTCGCCGCCGAGGAAGGTGTCCCCGCTGGTGGCCAGGACCTCGTGCACGCCCTCGCTGAGGCGCAGGATCGAGATATCGAAGGTGCCGCCGCCGAGGTCGAAAACGGCCAGCGTCTCTTCCCGCGCCTGGTCGGTGCCGGAGAAGGCCAGCGACGCGGCGGTGGGCTCGTTGATGATCCGCAGCACGTCGAGACCGGCGATGCGGCCGGCGTCCTTGGTCGCCTGGCGCTGGGCATCATTGAAATAGGCCGGCACGGTGATGATCGCCTCGCTCACCGTTTCCCCGAGGTATTCCTCGGCCACCTCCTTCATGTGACCGAGCAGCATGGCCGAGATCTCCTGGGGGCTGAACAGCCGGTCCTGGATGCTGATCTTCACGTCGCCGTTCTCGCCCTCGGCCAGGGTGTAGGGCAAAAACTGCTCCACGCGGCGAATCTCGTCGGAATCCATCTTCCGCCCGATGAGCCGCTTCACCGCGTAGACGGTGTTCGCCGCATTGGTTATCGCCTGGCGCTTGGCGATCTGGCCCACCAGCCGTTCGCCCGCACTGGTGAACCCGACCATCGAGGGCACGGTACGGCTGCCCTCGCGGCTGGGTACCACCACTTGCTCCGCGCCTTCGGTCACCGCGATGCAACAGTTGGTGGTCCCGAGATCGATACCGATTATCTTGCCCATGCCCTCTGCTTCTCCGCCGGGAGCCGCCCCGTTCAGCGTATTACTCTTCCGCCGTTTCCGATTCGTCTTCGCCCTCGCCGTCCTCCTCGTGGATCACCACCTGGACCATCGGCGAGCGGATCAGCTGGCCGCGCAGGGTGTAGCCCTTCTTCAACTGGGCCAACACCGTGTTGTTCTCCTGTTCAGGATCGTCGATCACCGCCACCGCCTCGTGAACATTTGGATCGAACGGTTGGCCCACACACTGGATTTCCTCCAGGCCCTGCCGGGCCAGCAGGTCCACCAGCTGCTTGTGGATCAGCCGAATCCCCTCGCGATAGGTGGCGGGGTCGGCCTGTTCGGGATCGTTGGCCATGGCCAGCTCGAAATTGTCGATCACCGGCAGGAGTTCCTCGATCAGGGACTGGCTGGCCCGGCGAACCACCTCGCTCTTCTCCCGCTCCATGCGCTTGCGGAAGTTGATGAAGTCGGCCTGGGCGCGCAGCAGGTCTTCACGAAGCCGGTCCCGCTCTTCTTCCAGCACAACCAGCGGGTCCGCAGGTTCGGTCCCGCCTTCCGCATCCGCAACGGGTTCATCCTCGTCAGCGGCTTCCACCGGATTGCCGTCCGAATCCACTTCGCGCACGATCTCCAATTCCACCAGGTCGTTCAGATCACTGGCCGGCGCTTCCTCGACGCCGTTCTTCTCTTCGTTGCCCGCCACGAGAAACTCCTCTCTCCACATGCCGTTGCGCTCCGCTGCGGGGCCTGCTCAGCCGCGTCCGCGCAGCGATGCCGTCCGTCCGATAAGCGAGTTGAACTGGCTGGCGATACTGCCCACCAGCCCGATCATCCGCTGGTATTCCATCCGCTTGGGCCCCAGCACGCCCACCGAGCCGATCACCCGGTCCTCAAGGCTGATCGGCGAAGAGACCACGCTGCAGGCGCCGAAATCGTCCATGCGGCTTTCGCTGCCGATGACGATGGAAACATCCTTCAAATCCGTGTCCAGGCAGGAATTGAGCAGGGCCACCAGTTTGCTCTTCTGCTCGATCGCCTCAAGCAGGGCATGGATCGAGCCGTGCTCGGCGAACTCCGGTGTGCGAAGCATGTTCGTCGTGCCTTCGAGAAAGATCTCGGCGTCCTCCCCGAGTCCGGCGAAGAAGAGCCGCCCCAGGCTGAGTGCGTTGTTCATCAGCCGGTTGCAGCGCACCGATTCCTCGTTGAGCCGTGCGGCGATATGATCGCGGACGCTGGCCAGCGACCAGCCGGAGTATTCGTCGGTGAGGAAACGGGAAAAGCGGTCCAGCTCCTCCTGTTCGTATTCCTCCTTGACCTCGACGATGCGGTTGTTCACGACCCCCGAAGGAGAGACCATGACCACCAGGACCCGGGACGGGGCGAGGAGGATGAACTCCATCTGGTGAAAGAGCACCTGCTCCTTGTCCGGCCCGAGGACGATGCCCACGAGGTTCGAAAACCGCGAAAGCAGCAGGGACGTGCCGCGCATCATCTCCCTCGTCTCACCGGCCAGGCGGAGCATGCTGCGGGCGATGGTCCGCTGCTCCTCCCGCGTCAGTTCACAGTCGTCGGCGAGATAATCGACGAAGTAGCGGTAGCCACGATCGGTGGGCTGACGCCCGGCCGACGTGTGGGGCTGGGAGAGAAACCCGTCCTCCTCCAGATCGGCCATCACGTTGCGCAGGGTGGCCGAACTGAGATTGAAGCAATCAAGGGCCACCAGGCTCCGCGAGCCCACCGGCTCGCCGGTGCGCGTGTGCAGGCGCACCACTTCGCGCAGGATCTGCTCTGCCCGTTCTGAAAGCATGCGGTCCACGTCAATTCTCCACGGTCCGGGTTTCGAGTCGCATGCGGTTCATAGCATCGGGGTCCCACGTTGTCAAGAAACGAAACACGGCCGCCGGGTACGCGAGGGACACGCGTCCTCCCGGGAAAAACACCGCTGCCTTTCCATTTCGACCACAGCCCCCGGCGACTTGAGGCACCGCGCTAGCCCCCATTTCTCACCGTTCATCTGCTGCGAAGGCGGAGATGCCCATGTTTACTGTGTTACCCGAGGAAAACCCACCTCGACGTATCTCAATACGTCTTCGTCGGCTTTTCCTCGTGCGCCTTGTAACCACGGGCGGCTCAACCTTCTCACGACGACGTCCCGTGAGAAAAGGGGACTAGCGGTCGAAGTTCCACTGGTCGGTGGCAAAACGCTCCCGAGCCAGTTGCTCCACTCCCCGCTGTTCGTCCCCGGAGAGTGGTTCTTCCACCAGTTCGACACCGAGCCGGCCGGCCATTCCCTCGGCCAGCCGGGGTACCAGGCCCTCGATATCCCCTTCCCCCAGCCCGGCCGCCTCACCCAAAGAAACAAACGGGTTGTCGCCCTCGAGCGCCGCCTCGGCCTGTCCGGTAGCCCCGAGGAGCAGGTCCCAGTGGGGCACAACGGGCAGTGAGCCGTGCTGCAGAAAACGGCCTCCCAGCCGACGCTGCGAACTGCCGAGCAGCTTTCGACCGTCCCAGGTCAACTCGTAGCGGGAGATGGAAGCAAAGCAGGGGCTGCTGCTCCGTGGCCCCTCGTCTCCCCGGGCCGGCCCCGCCCGTTCCGGCAGCGACGGCCGTGACACCTCGGCCGCAACGCCGGCGAGGTTCAGACCGCGGCAGAGACCTTCGGAGATCACGCGGTAGCTCTCGGTAACCGAGGCGCCGCCGGGAAAATCGGCGCTGGAGGTCACCACGCTGTAAGTGATTTCCTGGTGGTGCAGAACGGCCCGGCCGCCGGTGGGGCGCCGCACCACGTCGATGCCGTGAGCTTCACAGAAGGCACGGTCCACGGTACGCTTGAAGCGCTGCAGGTAGCCGAAGGAAAGGGTGGGCCGGATCCAGCCGTAGAAACGAACCACGCCTCCCACGCCGTCCAGCGGGGCGGACTCGAGGAAATACTGGTCAACGGCCATGTTCCACGGCCCGGGGGCCGGGCCGTGGATGAGCAGTCTCCAGGGCTTGGCGGAAGATGGCATCACACGCACGGGAGAACAGGGGCTTACTTCTGCTCTCCCAGCGGTTTCAGCTCCCCCTGGGGCGCCTTGGCGGCAGGCTTGTGGCCCTCCGCGGGCTTTTTTGCCGCCGGGGCCGGGGGGCTCATGGACGGCTTGGCGACCTCGCTCATGTCGACGCTGCCCTTGAAGTGCGCGCCCTCGGCGATGACGATTTTCGGTGCGTGGATGTTGCCCTCGAGAAAACCGGTGGCCACGATCTCCACCTTGCTCTCCGCGAAGACATTGCCGGCAACCTTGCCGCTGATGGTCACCGTGGCGCCGTGGATATCACCTTCCACGTGCCCCTTCTCGCCCACCACCAGGTTCTTCTTGAGGATGATCTTCCCTTCGACGCGGCCCTCGAGGGTCACATCGCCGTCGCCGAGAAGTTCGCCCTTGATCGTGATCTCTTGCCCGATAATGGTAATCACCCCTTTCCTCTCCATGGTCGACTTGGACTCGGCCGGTGATGCGGTTGCCGCTCCGAACGAATCGCCTTTCGGCGCCGGAGCAGGTTCTGCAGCCGGCACGCTCTTGGGCTTCCAGGCGGAGGCCGGTTCGGCCGGTTTCGGCACGGTCCGGGGCTCCGCCGGCTTGGGCGGGTCGGCTTTCTTGTTCGATTTGCTCCCGAAAAGGGACATCAGTCTTTCCTCACTCCCTGGACCTGTCCTGTCCCGAATGACGCCGTCCGGCCGCCGCTGGCGGTAGCGCACGCCTACGAGGGAAACGAACCTTCCCCCTTCTCCGCATACAGGGGGAGGGAAGGTTGGAGCGGGCAACGGGGCTCGAACCCGCGACCCCAAGCTTGGGAAGCTTGTACTCTACCAGCTGAGCTACGCCCGCTCTCGATCACGCCATGCTGTTTCGCTCTGAAACAAAAGCTATCTCTACCCCATCCACCCCGGGTTGTCAACCCTCAGGACGGGGATTCGCCGCGCAGCAGTTCCAGCTTGTAGAGCACGCCTTCGAGAAGGGTCCGCGCGGCCCGTGCCGCGGCCAGTTCGGCCTTGCCCCCGCCCTCGAGCACCACGGCGAAAGCCACCCGAGGCTGGTGGGCCGGCGCGAACCCCACCACCACCGCATCGAGGCCCTTTTTGCGGTCACCGCCGGTCCCCGTCTTCATCGCCAGGTCGAGCCCGTCGATGGCCGCCCGGCGACCGGTACCCTCGGCGCTCTCCACCACCTCGAACATGGCATCGGTGAGCGCGGCGGCCACACTGGTTTCCACGGCGCGGCCCAGCGATTCGGGGACCGTCTTAACGATGGTCTGCCCGAGTATGTTCTCCCGCCGCAGCAGCAGCCGCGGCTTCGTTATCTCGCCGCCGTTGGCCACGGCCGAGGCCACCAGGGCCAGATGCAGCGGCGTGGTGGTAAGGAAATCGAGTCCCACCGAGAGGCGGGCCAGGTCCCAGGTGGATTGTGGGTCACCCTGGAACGCTCCCAGCTCCATGGGCAGCAGCCCCCCCTCCAGCCGCCCGCCGAACTGGAAGCCCTCCAGTTCCTGCACCAGCCGCGCCTTGCCCAGCAACAGGCCCATGCGGGCGAATACGAGGTTGCAGGAAACGGCCATGGCGTGTTCCACGTGGGGAATGCGGCCGTGGGCGCGCCAGTCGTAGAAGGCACGCCCTTCGATGGCCGTGTTGCCGTCGCACGTGAAGGGGAAAAGGTTGAACCGGTCCAGCGGGCCCTCGCGGAGGGCGGCGGCCAGGGTGATCAGCTTGATGACCGAGGCCGGCTCGTATTGCCGCCCCAGGGCGGCATGGGCCCCCCCCCCGCTCCCCTGGCCGGCGAGGGCCAGCAGGTCTCCGGTGAGCGGGTCAAGCACTACGATGGCACCGTTTCGGCCGTCGAGAGCCTGGTGCGCCGCACGCTGGAGGTCGCCGTCGATGGTCAGCACGGTAACATTGTTCCTCGCCAGCTCGTCCAGCACGCCCTCCAGCCCCCAGGGATCGTCCTCGCCGGCTCCCAGCAGGCCCTCCACGCCCTCCTCCAGCCCGGCCAGCTTCCCGGTCTCCAGGTCGAGTTCGGCCAACGCGATGCCGTTGCGGTCGAGGAGCGTGGCGAAGCGGCCCCGCCGCTCCTTTGACTCGCTCATTTCGATGAGCCGCCGCGCCTGCTCGCCGAAGGGAGATATGCCCGGCCGGTCCAGCGCGGCCAGTACGCGCCGCGCCTCCTTCAACCGGTTCACGCCGCAAAGCGCGCAGCCGAGGTTGTACTGCAGTTCGTCACCCTCAATCCCCCGCTGCTCAAGGTAGCGGCAGAGCAGCTCCATGGCCCGGTAGTCGCCGCGGGCGAGGTAGGCCCCGCTGAAATCGGTCCAGCGGCTGGAGAGGCCGGAGAGGCGGACCAGGGCCCGGTCGGCCTCGGCGAAGTCCGCCACGGCCTTTGCATAATCACGCGCCTGGAGGGCCAGCAGGGCTTCCACTTCGGCGGCCCCGCCGGGCAGCAGCTTGAGCTTCCGCGCGCGGCTCGCCCCTTGCGCCGCCTCGACGCTCCGCCCCTCGAAGACATCGTCGATCCCCTCCCGGACCGTGTGCACCGAAAAGAGGAGCCAGACGACGAACCCCACGGCGGCCAGTGCCAGCAGGCCAAACAGGCGATTCCGCCACGTGCTGCTCCCGCCCCTGCGTCCCCTCCCGCCGTATCTCGCCATCAGCCTCTCCTCTCCTCTGTTCCGGATTCACGCCTCTCGTCGCCCCGGCCCGCCGGCCGCAGGCGCACGCCGTCACCCCGACCGAGACCGGTGACCCTGGCGGCACTGTCCCTGTTTACGGAAATTTCCAGGCGGCCCGAACTGCCCACCAGCATCACCGGTTCCCCCGTCGGGGCTTCGGCGTAGGCGGCGACCTGCCGGCGGGCCCGGCCCCCGTCCCACTCCAGCACCGGCTCCCCTCCGGGGAACCACTGCTCAAGCTGCTCCCCGCGGATCGAGGTGACCAGGTTGCCGAACACGTCCACGTGCACCACCGCCGCCCGGATCGAACCGTCCGCCGCCGGCCGGGGCACCGCGGGCACCTCCCCCCGGACCGGATCCCGCAGCGGGGGCCCCAGTTCCTCCAGCGCCGTACCCCGGGCGAGCCAGGCCGCGGCCGGGGCGAAAATGTCCCGGCCGTGGAAGGTGCGGCTCACCGGTGACAGGCGGTGGGCCTCGCTGGCCAGCTCCCGGGCGCTGTATTCCCCGGCCTCCTCGAACACCGCGGTGAACAGCCCGTTGTCCGGCCCGACGAAAAAGTGCCCTCCGGCACGGGCGGCCAGCGGGCGCCTCGCACTGCCCACCCCGGGGTCCACCACCGCCAGGTGCACGCTCCCCGAGGGGAAGAATCGCCAGGCTTCGGCCAGCTTGAAGGCCGCACCGGCGATGTCCCCCGGTTCAACGTCGTGGGTCAGGTCCACCAGTCGTGCCCCGGGTTCGAGGCCCAGGATCACACCCTTCATCACACCCACGTACATGTCGCGGGATCCGAAGTCGGTGAGCAGGGTGATGACGGCCATGGCAGTCCTTCGCTGGCTGCGGTCTTTGACGGTTTCTGGCGATTGGAGGGCCGGTTTCGGGCCCGGATGTAGTATATACTACGCTGCCGTTGGAAAAGGAACCGCCCGGGGAAAGAGGATATGGACCGCATCTACCTCGACCACAACGCCACCACGCCGCTTCGACCGGAAGTGCAGGCGCTGGTCTGCCGCCTGCTGGCCGAAGAGTACGGGAATGCATCGAGCCAGCACCGCCAGGGACAGCGGGCCAAAGCCTTGCTGGAGCAGGCGCGGGGGGCTGCCGCTGCCTTTGTCGGCGCGGCACCGAAAGACGTGATCTTCTGCGGCTCAGGCACCGAAGCGGACCTCATCGCCATCCGCGGCGCCCTGGGCGCCGCACCGCCGAGCGATGGGCCGGCACGGCTGGTGGTCTCCCCCACCGAGCATGACGCGGTGGAGAAGACCTGTCGTGCGCTGGAGAAGGAAGGGGTCGGGGTGCGCCGCCTCCCCGTGGACACCGCAGGGCGGGTGGACCCGGACGACCTGCGGCAGGCCATCGGGCCGGAAACCGCCCTGGTTTCTGTGATCATGGCCGGCAGCGAGACCGGCGTGGTCCAGCCGGTGGCCGAACTGGCCCGGATCTGTGGCGAAGCGGGGGTATTGTTCCACTCCGATGCGGTGCAGGCCGCGGGCAAGCTGCCGGTGGATGCCGGAGACCTGGGGGCCGACCTGCTCTCGTTCTCGTCGCACAAGTTTTACGGACCCAAGGGCTGCGGCCTGCTCTACATCCGCGGCGGCGTGCGGCTCGCCCCGATGCTGCCGGGCGGCGGCCAGGAGCGCGGTCTGAGGTCGGGCACGGAAAACGTACCCCTGCTCGCCGGGGCCGGCGAGGCGGCCCGTCTGGCCGGGGAGGAAATCCCCGAAACACCCCGGCGGCTCGACGGGCTGCGGGAGCAGATGGAGGAACGGATCCTCGAACATGTCCCCGGCGCGGTGATTCACGGCCGTGGCGCGCCACGACTGCCCAACACCACCTCACTCGCCGTTGCTGGAATCGAAGGCGATACCCTGGCCATCAACCTCGACCTCAAGGGCTTCGCTGTCTCCACCGGTTCCGCCTGTTCCTCCACTTCTCCCGAACCATCCCGGGTGCTGGGGGCCATGGGCGTGCCCGAAACGCTCAACCGGGCCACCATCCGCATTTCCACAGGACGGGAGACCACCATCGAGGAACTGGACCGTTTCGTGGTGGCCCTGGCCGAGGTGTCGGAACGCCTTCTCCGGCTCTCCGGCGGCCGCCGGGGCGTCAGGAAATGAACGCCGCCGGGGGGGGCCCGATTGCCGTGGCCATGAGCGGCGGTGTCGATTCCACCACGGCGGCCCTCCTCCTGGCCGAGGCCGGGCACCGGGTGGAGGGCCTGACCATGCGCCTCGCCCCTGAGGGCGCCACCGGGGCCGATGCCCCGGTTCGCGCTGCCGCCGCCGCGGCGCGGCTCGGTATCCCCCACCGGGTGGTTGACCTTCGCCGCCCCTTTCTCCACCACGTCGTGCGGCCCTTTGCCCATGCCTACTGCCGCGGCCTGACCCCCAACCCCTGCGCCCGCTGTAACGTGACGGTGAAATTCGGCGCGCTGGCCGGAGCCGCCGGGGAACTGGGCTTCCCGGTGCTCGCTACCGGGCATTACGTGCGCCGGGTCCCCGCTGCGGAACGCGGCCGCTTTCGCCTGCTCAAAGGCCTTGATCCAGGGAAAGACCAGTCCTATTTCCTCTTCGGCCTCTCTCAGGACCAGCTGGCCCTGGCCCGCTTCCCCCTGGGCGAACTGACCAAGGACGAAGTGCGCGCGCTGGCCGCCCGCCACGGGCTGCCGGAGAGCGGCGCACGGGAAAGCCAGGACATCTGTTTTCTCGAGCACTTCGGCGACAACGACCTGCCCGCCCTGGCCGAACGGTTCGGCGCCGCCCCCGGCGCCGGTAAGATCGTCAACGCCGCAGGCGAGGTGCTGGGCACGCACTCCGGGATCCACCGCTACACCGTGGGACAGCGCCGCGGCCTCGACCTGCCCTCTTCCCGCCCCTGGTATGTGCTGCGCCTCGACGCCGCGACCAACTGTGTGGTGGTGGGCCGCGAGGAGGAGCTCTACCGGCGCCGACTGCTGCTCGATGAGGTCAGCTGGATCCCCGCCCCGCCCCCGGCCCTGCCCCTGGCAGGGGAAGTCCGCATCCGCTATCGCCACCCCGGCGCCCGGGCCACGATCCGCCCCGGGCACGCCGGCCGGCTGCTCGTTCATTTCGATGAACCGCAGCGGGCGATCACCCCGGGCCAGGCGGCGGCAATCTATGACGGGGAGGAGGTACTCGGCGGTGGATGGATCCTGCCGAATTGAACAGACGCACCTATCTCGTTTATTAAGTTAAAGTTAAATTGTCTTTCCCGCAAACCGTCATCTTGACGACCCCGGGTCGGTGTGTTACGTTCAGGCGCAATATGTAAACAGGATACAAACATCACGGCCCGCGGCCGTCCCGGCCCCGGGCACTGTCCCGACGGATTCCCGCATGCCGGATTCTTCATCCTCACAACTCGCCGGTAACCTGAGCACGATGAGTCTGGCCGACTTGCTGCAGTGGCTCTGCCTCGGTCGCAAGACCGGCACGCTGCACCTGCAGAACGGCCGGGTGCGCAAGCAGGTCTACCTCCACGAGGGGCACCTGGTCTCCGCCGGATCCAACATCTCCCGCGAACGGTTGGGCCAATTCCTGCTGCACCACGGGCGCATCACCGATGGCGACCTGCGGGCCGCGCTCTCCGCCCAGGCCTCGAACAATAAACCGCTGGGCGAGATCTTCTGCGACATGGGGCTCATGGACCAGGCAGGGCTGATCAACATCCTGCAGTTGAAAGCCGAGGAAACGATCTACGACCTCTTCCTCTGGGAGGAGGGGAACTTCCACTTCAATGCCGGCGAGCTCCCCGACTGGTCGGTGACCCAGATCCGGCTCGACCTCACCGGGTTGATCATGGAGGGCGTCCGCCGCAAGGACGAAATGGGCCTGATCCGCCAGACGCTGCCGAGCAACCGTGTGCGGCTGGCCTTGACCGATCGGGGGCGCAACGCTTCGGGTCTCGAGGCGTTCGACCGCAGCCTGCTCGAACTTGTCCAGCGCAAGCTCTCCGTTTCCGGGATCTGTAGCCAGTCACGGGCGCCGGAGTTCGTCCTGCTCAAGAGAATTCACGACCTCATCGAACAGGGCCTGCTCAGCGTGGTCGAAGACGGTTCGGGCCGGCAGCTGCCGTTGGACCAGCTCCCCTTCGACGAGTGCCTGCAGCACTGTCACTCGTTCCTCGAGGATGAAGACCTGCCGGCGGTGGTGGAATGCCTGGCATCCCTGCGCCCGCGTGCCGGCGAGGAGAGCGGCGGCCCCGCCGAGGTGGAGCGGCTGGTGACGTCGGCCACGGAGCTGATCTACAGCACGATGATCAGCCCGAACCTCGTGCCGAAAATGAAACGTTCGCTGGACACCCTCGTCTCCATGACGTTCAGCGCCGAGGAAGGATTCGTGGTCTCGAGCATCGACGGCACCACCGACATCCGTTCGCTGGTGCAGATCAGCCCGGTGAGCGAGTACGACACCCTGCTCATCTTCCGCCGCCTGCTCGACGAGGGCGTCATCGACCTCACCGGCACGGCCGACATCCAGCCCCGCCGGGGCTAGCGGTTTTCGATGAACGCCGCCAGCTCGCCACGGGCCACGTCCTGTTGCTCGGCGGAAGCGAGATCCTTGACCCGCACCACGCCGCGATCCAGCTCGTCCGGGCCGACCACGGCCACCAGGGGAATCCCCCGACGGTCGGCGTAGGCGAACTGGCGGCCCAGTTTCTCCACCCCGGGAAAGACCTCCACCATCGTCCCGTGCTCCCGGCGCAGCTCGGCGGCGAGCCTCAGCGATTCAGTGGCAAGCTCGTCACCGAAAACGGTGACGAGCAGGGCGGCGGCAGGCGGGGCCTCGGCCCCGCGCTCAAGCTGGTCCAGGGCGGTGGTGATGCGGTCCAGCCCCAGGGTGGTGCCCGTTGCCGGGAGGTCGCGGCCGGTGAGTTCTCCGATCATGCGGTCGTAGCGACCACCGCCGGAGAGACTGCCGATGTGCGGCAGATCGTCGATCACCGTCTCGAAAATCGGCCCGGTGTAGTAGTCGAGGCCCCGGGCCAGGTGAGGATCGAAGGAGACGGCGCCCTCCGGCACGTCGAGGGCCGCGAGCATGGTAAAGAGCCGTTCGATGGTCTCCAGGCCGCCGGCCGTCTCGGGCCTGTTCCCCACCGTCGCCGCCAGCTGCTTCGAACGTTCATAGCGGTCGCCGGGAAGCCCGAGCAGGCGGAGGATCTCATGCGCCACCCCGTCGTCGATGCCCTTGGACCGCAATTCGGCCAGCACGCCGTCGTTGCCGATCTTGTCCACCTTGTCGATGCTGCGGCAGACTTCGTCTTCCATCCCTTCCGGGGCCCCGGCGCCGAAGATGATGCCGCTGAGCAGCTGGCGATCATTGACCCGAATGCGCACACCGTCGAACCCGAGCATGCGGAAGGCTTCGTAGAGGATGGCGATCAGTTCGGCGTCGGCGAGCAGCGATGGGCTGCCCACGCAGTCCACGTCGCACTGCACGAACTCACGGTAACGCCCCTGGCGGCTCGAGTGGCGGTCGGCCCGCCACACCGGCGCCATCTGGTAGCGCTTGAAAGGCAGGCCCAGCTCAGGGTACATCGCCACCACCCGGGCCAGGGGCACGGTGAGATCGTAGCGCAGGGCCAGCTCGCGCCCACCCTTGTATTCCAGGCGGTAGATCAGTTTCTCCGCATCCTCGCCGTACTTGCCGGTGAGCAGGTCGTAACGCTCGATGGCCGGCGTCTCCAGCGGCTCGTAGCCGTAGCGGAGAAAGATGGAGCGGAAGATGCCCGCCACCTGCTCCCGCCGGCGCATCTCCGCCGGCAGAAAGTCCCTGGTTCCCTTGAACAGCCGCGGCACGATCTTGCCCATCCGGTCCACCCCGCTCTCATCGCTTCGCTGCCACCGCTCAGGCGGTCAGTCTGGCATAAAGGTCTTCGTACAACGGAAAAACGGTTCGATTCCAATCGAACCGTCTCAGCAGCTTCTCCCGTCCGGCGCGGCCCAGCCGTTCACGCTCACCGGCGTCCCCGAGCAACCGTGCGATATATTCGGCGAGCACACCGGCCTGACCACAGGGCACGAGCAGCCCGTTTCGGCCGTCGTCGATCACCGCCGGAATGCCCCCGGCCATGGCCCCGATCACCGGCTTGGCATAATACCACGACTCGAGAAAAACGTAACCGAATGAGTCGGCGCGGGAGGGCAGCACGAAGAGGTCCTGGGCGGCCAGGGCATCCTTTTTCAATTGCTCGTCGGGGCTCTCCAGATCGATGATCCGTTCCCGCACCTCCGGGGCCAGGCTGCGCAGGTAGCGGCCGAAGCCCTCCTCGGTGGATCCGGCCAGCACCAGCCGGGCCCCGGACCCGTGGCGCCAGAGCAGCCGCATGGCTTCCACCACGTCCCGGGAGCCCTTGAGCACCGATTTGTGGGCCAGGTGAAGCACCAGCGGGCCGTCCACCGAAAATCGCCGGCGGAATCGCTCACCGTCTCCGCCGTCCATCTCTCCCGGGTCGAGGCCGTTCGGCACCACGGTGAGCCGGGCCCGCTCCACCCCGAACCCGGCGAGAAGCCCGGCCTCGCCGTCGGTTTTGGCGACCACCCCATCGGCCTGCTTGAGCATCTCCAGCTGCTCCGGAGCGGTGTAGGCCCCGAGCAGGGCTCCCGGTTCGCAACGCTCGCCGCTGTGCACGTGGGGCGAGACGAGAAAGGGAATGCCGGCCCGCCGGGCGATGAGGCCGCCGGCATGGATGATGCCGTTTACCGGCAGGGAGCTGGCGTGGACGATGTCGAAGCGGCGGTGGTCGCGCCGCGCCGCCGACACCAGTCCCGGCAGCCAGGGCGAGTGGGACAACCAGGCCCGGGCCGCGGTGAAGGGCAGCCGCGCCGCCCGGCTCTGCGGCCCGTCGTGTAAGGGCAGCCGGCGCACCGGGTAGCGCACGATGCGCACCCCGTTGCGCTCCGCTTCGCCCGGATCGAGGTGCGCGGCCTCGGGATCCCAGAAAAAACGGAAGTCGAGGGCATTGGTGGTATAAACCGTCACGCGGTGGCCCGCGGCGGCGAACGACTCGGAAAGCAACTGAAAACTCTTCTCGGCGCCGCCGTGTGACGGCCAGTAGCGGTGTACCAGGTGCAGTATGTTCATTGCAGCTCGACGGGCAGTTCGAACGGCGCCGACCCCCGGTTCTCGAACCAGTCGATGAACTCGTCCACCAGGTCGATCTTCAGGCGGAAGTTTCCGTGGCAGTGCAGCGGCGGCACAGAGACGTAGACCCGGTCGACCTGCCCGGGGAAGATGTTGCGGTCGAGGTAGAAACGCGGGAAGGCCTCGCGGACCATTTTCCCCTCCTCGTCGTAGAGCTTGAGCCCCAGCGCCACGTGCCCTCCTCCGGGAAGCGGATTGGCAAGCCATACCGTGTCGCCGAGGTTCTCCAACTCCACTTCGATGGGGATTTCGGCATGGGCATACATCCGCTCCGGGTGCGAGGTGACACGGATCGCCGCCTTCAGCTCACCCGGGGTGAGGCTGGTGGGCAGCCGCCCCCCGTCGCGGTAGATCACCGGCAGCGGTTCGGCGGGCAGCGGCTGGCGCAGGAAGGGCGAGAAGCAGTCGAGCAGGCTGATCTCGTGGACCATGATCCCCAGGTCCATGATGCAGTGCGTCAATTCGGCTTCGAAGATGGTGTCCACCTCGAAGCGCACCTCGCAGTCCGCCGCGCCGTTGCGCTGCACCTGGAAGTGGTGCGTCTGCCAGCGGTCAAGCACCGGTGCCTCCCCGAGCAGGCGGCCATTGCCAAAAACCTTGAGGTTCGGCACGTCCACCAGCGCGTAGGGACAGTTGACATGGACCTGGAGGGTCAGGCCCTCCCCTTCCGGCACGCCCAGCCGGCAGACCGCCGAACGCCCGATCCAGCGAAACCGGCCGCCGTCCTCGCCGTCGAGGTTGTACCATCCCATGCCCAGATGGCCGTCGCTGACCCCCATAATCACCCGGTGGGGGTAACGCCCGCCCTCGGGATCTTCGAAGGGGTCATAGTCCAGCTCCTGGCCGAAGTTCACCGGCACGTCGATGCGCTGCTTCAACAGGCCCCAGAAGGACGGGGGAATCGGTTTGCGGTTGCGCAGCCGGAACCACAACAGCCGTGGCAGGCGGATCAGCGTGGCCAGGATGGCGCGCAGCCGCATACGGCAGTACGTGTAGTGACCCGAGCGCAGGTTCTCGCTGAACAGTTCCCACTCGCGGCCGAGGATGCGGGTGAAGACCCAGGGGATCTTGCGCAGGGGGAAGAACTTGAGCACGAAGAGGTAGTAATTGCGCTTGGAAAGCAGGATCTTGGTCAGTGGCTGCCGTTCGAAGAAGGCCGAATACTTGTGGTAGACGATGGAGGCCGGCGCCACCTTTACCGTGTAGCCGTTCATGCGCACCCTCAACGCCAGGTCCACGTCCTCGTAATAGGCGAAGTACATCGGGTCGAAAAGACCGGCAGCCTCCAGCGCTTCACGCCGGATGAGCAGTGCGGCACCGCAGACGCTGACCACCTCGTGCACCTCCTGCCAGCGGTCCCCGTCGATACGGCCCACGCAGGCATCCCAGGCAAAGCCGAGGAGGTTCATGCCATGGCCGAAGCTGCTGATCAACCCGCGCTGGGAGAACATCATGATCTTCGAGCCGCAGATACCGACCCGGGGATCGGCCTCCATCACCTCCATCAGCCGTTCGAGCCAGTCCGGCTCCACCTCGGTGTCGGCATTGAGCAGCATGACGAACTCGGCGCCCGACTTCAGGGCATGGCGAAAGCCCACGTTGTTGCCCCGGGCAAAACCGATGTTGCGATCATTGACCACCACATCCACACCGGGGTACCGCGCCTTGACGAATTCCACGCTGCCGTCCGTGGAGGCGTTGTCCACGAGCAGGATGTGGTGATTGAGATAGGTGGTGCGCAGCAGGGAGTCGAGACAGCACTCCAGGTGGTCCTTGCCGTTCCAATTGAGGATGATGGTCGTAACGCGGGGTCTCATCGCAGGCCGCTTCCTCGCCGGGTTGTCCTCGGGTAATCCCTGCCGCCCGCAGCGGGCGCGGTGGACAAGCATCATACGTGACAACGATTTGCACTGTCAACGAAGGGCGCCAGGGAGCACTCAAGACCGGGAGCCGGAGAGCCGTTAAAGAATATGGCGCTACCGTCATGCGTAAGGCTGTTGTGGCTGCAACCAGTGCGGAGGATTTCAGGATGGCTATCAGAGACGTGGTGTTCCTCGAGGTTCTCGAGTGGTTCGACCAGAGCGGGACCGAAGTCGCCCACCGGTTGCCGGAGCAGGGCTCGGGGGAATTCAAATTCGGCGCCCAGTGCATTGTCCGCGACAGCCAGGCGGCGGTCTTCTACTCCGGCGGCGTGGCCTGCGACGCCCTTGGTCCTGGCCGGCACACCCTGACCACGAAGAACGTGCCCCTGCTGACCAAGCTGCTTGCGCTGCCCTGGGGCGGGACCAGCCCGTTCCGGGCCGAAGTCTACTTCGTCAACCTGCGGGTGCTGAACAACCTCAAGTGGGGCACCAGGGACCCGGTGGCCTTCCGGGACAGCGAGCTGGGCCTGGTGCGGCTGCGGGCCCATGGGGTCTGCAATATCCAGGTCACCCAGCCGGTGCTCTTCGTGAACAGCCTCGTGGGAACAGAACCGAGCTACGACACGGCCCGGCTGGAGGACTACCTCAGCGAGATCGTCGTCTCCCGGCTCAATGACCACCTGGGCGAAAACCTCGGCACGCTGATCGACTTGCCGAGCCGCTACCAGGAACTCTCCGAGGGACTGGCCGAGCGGCTGGCCGCCGACCTCTCGCAATACGGCATCGGCCTGCGCGATCTCTACGTCAACGCGATCACCCCGCCGGCCGACGTGCAGCAGGCCATCGACGACCGCAGCCGCCTTGGCGTGCTCGGTGACGATCTGCCTGACCTGGTGAAGATGAAGACGGCCATGGCCCTGGAGAAAGCGGCTGCCGGCAACAGCGCGGCCGGAGGGGGCATCGGCATGGGCCTGGGCCTCATGGTTCCAGGCTTGCTCGCCGGCATGCAGGGGAGCGCCGGAAACGGCGCCGCGCCCGGCAAGGCGCCCGAGAAGGCGCCCTGCCCCGAATGCGGACTTCCAGCGGGATCCGGCGCCCGCTTCTGCCCGCACTGCGGGCACCAGATGCTGGTGCTGCGCAAATGCGCCAAATGCGGCAAGAACCTGAGCCCCAAGGCGAAGTTCTGCCCCTCCTGCGGCACGCCGGCCGCCAGCCCGGCCGCGACGAAGACCTGTCCATCCTGCAAGAGCGAGAACCGGCCGGAATCGGTCTTCTGCAACCAGTGCGGGGAAAAGCTCTGAACCGGGCCGCTCCGTGCGCCCTGATCGGACCGCTGTGCCGTGAACACGAAACGTCCCTGGCAGGCCAAGAGCGAATGCCCGCAATGCGGGGCCCGGGTGGACCTGGACGTGGGCAGTCCCCTGCTCTCCTGCAGGTTCTGCCGCACCTCGCTCTATCTCTGCCCTGACGGCCCGCTGGCCTACTTCATGGAGGCGGACCGCCGACCCAGGGCGGGTGTGGAAGCGTTGGTGCACCTGCCCTTCTGGCGGTTCCGCGGCATTCGCTACCGGGTTCGTGATGGACGCATCCATGGCACGCTGGTGGACGCCACCACACCGGCCGCGACAGGCCTGCCCCACCGTGCGACGCTGGGCATCCGGCCCCAGGTGGCCCCCCTGACCCTGCTGGCCCACGGCCGCCGGATGGTCAGGGCCTCGGTGAGCGACAAGACCGCCCTGCAGCAGGCGCAGACCCGGGTCAAACTGGCCGAGGCCGAACGGCCCGAGCTTGAGCGGTTCATCGGTGAAACCCAGTGCCTGATCCACGCTCCGTTCCTGCTGCGTCCCGTTCGCGATGCAGGCGACGGCGAACTGGTCGGGGCCTGGCGGGGCGCTGCGCTGCGCTGTGCCCTGCCCGCCGATGAATTCAAACGGATCACCGAGACAGGGCTTCGGCCAGCGGCCACCGTCTCGATGAGGTTCCTCACCCTGGTCTGCCCGGAATGCGCTGGCGACCTTCCGGCGGTGGACAGCGCCGTGGGGTTGATCTGCCCCTCCTGCCTGCGTGGCTGGAGCATCCAGGGACAGACGTACCAGCCCCTGGCCTTCCGCGTGCTGCGCACCGCCGACCCCGGGCCCGAAGGGAGGTTCCTCCCCTTCTGGCAGCTGGACCTTCTGCTGGACGGCGTACCGCTGGAGACCAGGGCCGAAATGCGTCGGGCCCTGATCCCCTACCAGCCGGTTCCGCCCTCCTGGGAAAACGACCCGCTGCGCCTCTTCGTGCCGGCCTTCAAGCTCAATCCACAGGTGCTCGTGCGCCTCGCCGGGAACATCAGCCTGGCGCCCTTCGACGACCCCGCAGAGACGGCGGACTTCCGCCACCGCGAACGGGCCGAATCGCTTCGCCTGCCGCTCACCGAGGCGGCCCAGGCGGTGAAAATCGTGCTCTGCAGCCTGTTCGGCCGCAATCGGAACCTCGCCCCCCTGGCGGTGAAGGCCCGTCTGCGCATCACCGCCGCCCGCCCGGTTTTCCTGCCCTTCCGCTCCCGGGGCCGGGACTACGTGGAACCGCTCTCCAACCAGTCGGTACCCGCCGAAGCGCTGCGCCTGGGGCACTTTCTCTGAGCACCTTGACGGCCGCAACTTCGGCTCCTAGAATCAGTTCACATGATTACCACGTCATCCGTCTGTGCTAGAATTATCGACGACGGTACTGATGACCATTCGGCGGCCCCGGCCGCCGCCAAAACGGTGGGCCGTGTTGCGCCCACGGGGAGACTGCGATGAACCAGATGCACCGCCTGCCCGGCGTCGTGGCCCTGACGCTGCTGACGCTCCTGCTGTTCTCAGGTCCGCCCGCCTGGGCGCTGCTCGGCGACATCGACGGCTCCGGCCGCATCGACGGCATGGACCTGATCCTCTTCGCCCACAGCTTCGGCTCGCTGGAAGGTGAGGAACGATACGAACTTTCCGCAGACCTGAACCGCACCGGTGCGGTGGACGGCCTCGACTTGAGCGTCCTGGCCGGCAATTTCGGCAACAACACCGCCGAGGAGGCCCGCATCGAGTTCGTTCCCGGTGAAGTGCTGGTGAAGTTTTCCGGCGCGACCAACGAACGAATCAACCAGATCCTCGCCGCGGAAAACGCCGAAGTGAAGCGGCACTACCCGCGTTGCGGCGTGCACCTGGTGTCCTTCAACAACGGTCTCTCCGAGGAGATCACGGCGGCACGGCTGATGATCCACCAGGACGTGGAGTACGCCGAACGAAACCTGCTCTGCCGTCCCTCCTGGGCGCCGAACGACCCGCTGTTCAACGCCCAGTGGAACTTCGAGCAGATCAGCATGGAGCAGGCCTGGGACCTGAACCGCGGCGGCCGCCCCTCGGTGATCGTGGCGGTGATCGATTCCGGCGTGGCCTACGAGAACTACGGTCAGTTCCGCCAGGCACCGGACCTCGCCGGCATCAACTTCGTCCACCCCTGGGACTTCGTGGACAACGAAAGCCACGCCAACGATGAGGACGGCCATGGAACCCATGTCTGCGGCACCATCGCCCAGGCGACGAACAACGGCTATGGTTCCACCGGCGTGGCCTTCAACTGCTCGATCATGCCGCTGCGGGTGGTGGGCAACTCGGGCACGGCGACCCAAGCCAACGTGGCCGAGGCCCTGCGCTGGGCCGCGGACCACGGGGCGAAAATCGCCAACATGAGCCTCGGCAGTCCCGGCGGCAGCAACACCCTCCGCGGGGCGCTGCTCACCACCTACAACCAGGGCATGCTCAGTTTCGCGGCCAACGGCAACGACGCCGACGACCCGGACTGGACCACCGGCGTTGACTTCCCGGCCAACGACAGCAACTGCGTGGCCGTGGGCGCCACTCGCTATGACCGGACCCGCTCCTACTACTCCAATTACGGCCCGGCCGCCGAGCTCGTCGCGCCGGGCGGCGACACAAGGGTGGACCAGAACGGGGACGGCAATCCTGATGGAGTCGTCCAGGAATCCTACAGCAACAGCTTCTCCACCTTCCGCTTTTACTGGTGGCAGGGCACGTCGATGGCCTGCCCTCACGCGGCGGGGCTGGCCGCGCTGATCGCCTCGATGGGGGTCAGCGAGCCCTCGGCGATCCGCAGCCTGATGCGGCAGACCGCCACCGACCTCGGTACGTCGGGATTCGACGACGAATACGGCTACGGGCTGATCAATGCCCGCGCCGCCCTGGCCCAGTTGAGCGAGGGGGGCAGCGGCTGGATCGACTGAGCGGCGTGGAACATCCGCTGCACCGTAACGACACGGCTCTTGCTGTTGCGCTCATACCAAGGAGTCCTGAAACGATGAAAACAAAACGCACCTGGATCAAACCGGGACCGGCGGCCGTCGCGGTCCTGCTGCTCTGCCTCGCCACCGCCGGCCCGGTGAAGGCCGACGGGTTCCTCGATGATTCCGCCGTGGGCCTGCGCCTGGGCTACTTCGAACCGATCAATGCCAGTGACAGCTACGACGCCGTCTACGGCAGCGGGGACCTGCTCTACGGGCTGCTCTGGGATTACCAACTTACCGACGCCCTGGTCATCGAGGGCGAGTACCACCACTTCGCCAAATCCGGTGAGCGGGTCAACCTGGCCGGCGACACCTGGGTCGGCAACGGCATCGATGAAGACCTGACCTATGACTCGTTCCTCGCCACGGCCAAGTACCACTTCCGGCGGGACAGCGGCCTCCGCCCCTTTGTCGGCGGCGGGCTGGGCTTCTACCTCATCGACGTCTCCAGCGCCGTGGGCGGCGACAGCTTCAACAAGCCCGGCTACCACGTTACCGCCGGGGCCCTGTTCCGGGCCGAAGCGAAGTTCCGCGTCACCGCCGAGGTGCGCTACAGCCTGATCCCCGGGGTGCTGGGCGACAACCCGAACAGCGTGAGCGCCTACTATGGCGACAGCGACGCCGGCGGGCTGGCCCTCGCCGTGGGACTGCTCTACAGCTTCGGCCATTAACCGCTAACCACGGGCACCGGGCCGCCGCCGGGGCATTGATGCGCCCCGGGGAGGAGCGGTGCCGCCGCAGGGTGAATCAGATGGACTATTCCCTCATCGAATCGCTGGTCATTCCGGGCGAGACCCGGATCGTTTTCCTCATTCTCGACGGCCTCTCCGGCCTCCCCGACCCGCAGCGGGGCACCGAGTTGCAGGCCGCCGCAACCCCGAACCTCGACGCACTGGCCGCACGCTCGGCCTGCGGCCTGATCGACCCGATCATGCCCGGGGTCACCCCGGGCAGCGGCCCGGCCCACTTCGCCCTGTTCGGCTATGACCCGGTGGAGAGCAATATCGGCCGCGGCCTGCTCGAAGGCGTGGGGATCGGCATGGAGCTGACCCCCCGGGACGTGGTGGCACGGATCAACTTTGCCACCGTGGGCGCCGACGGACTGATCACCGACAGGCGCGCCGGACGGATCTCCAACGAGGAGTGCCATCGCCTCTGCGGAATCCTGCAGCAGGCGGTGGACCTCTCCCCCGACGCCGAGTTCAAAATCATGCCGGTCAAAGAGCACCGGGCGATGATCCTCTTTCGTGCCGACAAGCTCAGCGGGGAGATGCGGGACACCGACCCGCAGAAGACGGGAATGGCCCCGCTGGCCCCGGCGGCGCTGCCCGGCCACGAGAGCCCCGAAGCGGAGAGGACCGCCGCGCTGGTCAACCGCTTTCTCGACCAGGCCCGGGAAGCGCTCGCCGGTGAAGAACGGGCCAACGGCATCCTCACCCGCGGGTTTGCCAGGGCTCGCGAATACCGCACGCTCGAAGAGCGGTTCAACCTCGATGCCTGCGCCATCGCCGGCTACCCCATGTATCGCGGCGTGGCCAAACTGCTGGGCATGACCCTGCACGAAATCACCCCGGACCCCAGATCCTCGTTCGAAGCCCTGCAGGCGGTGTACCGGAACCACGAGTATTTCTTCGTCCACGTCAAGCCCACTGACGCCCGGGGCGAGGACGGCGATTTCGAGGGCAAGGTGAAGGTGATCGAGGAGGTGGACGCGCTGCTGCCCATGATCACCGACCTGAACCCCGACGTGCTGGTGATCACCGGCGACCACTCCACACCGACGCAGATGGCGGCCCACTCCTGGCACCCGGTGCCGGTGCTCATCGCCAGCGACCTGAGCCGCGTTGACGGGGTGAAGACGTTCGACGAAATCGCCGTGGCCGCGGGCAGCCTGGGCCGCATGCCCTCGGTGAACCTGATGGCCGTGGCCCTGGCCCATGCCGGGCGGCTGGCCAAGTTCGGGGCCTGAGCCTGGGCGGGCGAATCGAATGTGCGGGCGACCCGTGAACGAAGCGGGATTCCGATCCGCTCCCGAGTGCCTCACCCAGGGTGTACAGCACAAGGGGACGGTCATCGTTTCTGAAATGCCGTGACCGTCCCCTTCTGGTTACCCGACAATCTTCATCCAGCCGTGCCTGTCCTCCGCGTGCCCGTACTGCACGCCGGTGATCGCCTCGTAGAGTTTCCTGGTCACCGGGCCGGGCTCGTCGGCGTGCACCGAAAACTCCTCGCCGCGGTCGGAGATGGTGCCGATTGGCGTGACCACCGCGGCCGTGCCGCAACCGAACATCTCGGTGATCTTGCCCTGGCGCACCGACATGGCCACCTCCTCGATGGAGATGGGCCGCTCCTCCACCTCGTACCCCAGTTCCGGGGCCATCTCGAGGATCGTCTTGCGGGTGATGCCGGGGAGGATGGTGCCGGTGAGCGGCGAGGTGACGATGGTGGAGCCGTTGAAGACGAACATCACGTTCATCGCACCGATTTCCTCCACCAGCCGGTGCTCCTTGGCGTCGAGCCAGAGCACCTGGGAGTAGCCCTGCTCCTTGGCCTCCTCGTTGGCCAGCAGCGATGAAGCATAGTTGCCGCCGCACTTGGCCTCGCCCGTGCCCCCGGCCGCGGCCCGGGTGAACTTGTGGGACGCCATGATCTTCACTGGCTTGCCGATGCCGCCCTTGAAGTACGGTCCCACCGGCGAGAGGATGATGTAAAAGAGGTAGCGGTTGGCCGGACGGACACCGAGGAACTCCTCGATGCCGATCATCGTCGGCCGGATGTACAGCGAGCTGCCCACCTCCGCCGGGATCCACTGCCGCTCCAGGCGCACCAGTTCGATCATCGCCTCGAGCACCGGCTCCACTTCGATCACCGGCATGCTCATCCGCTGGGCCGAACGGTTCATCCGCTGCAGGTTGAGCTCGGGGCGGAAAAGGGCCGACCGGCCCTCATCCCGGGCAAAAGCCTTCATCCCCTCGAAGATGGTCTGGCCGTAATGGAAGCAGACCGAAGCCGGATGGAGGGAGAAATTCTCCAGCGGGCCGATGACCGGATCGTGCCAGCCGCCCTTGTCCGCGTCGTAGGCCATGGTAAATATCCGGTCGGTGAATCGGATGCCGAAACCGAGGGTGTCCGGGTTCAACTCCGCCGGATCGACTTTGGTTTCAACAACATCCTTGATCGTGATCTCCATCGTCAAGCCTCCCTGGCGAGTCCTTCCATCATGCGGTGAGAGTCGCCTCATTCTCTTCCGCAAAGGGCACTGCTGTCAAGAAACGCCCCCACCGTCCATGTGGTTCCATTTTCATGGCGAGGATGATCGGGCCGCGTTACCGGAACTGTGGTAAGATTCTGGCGAATTGCCGGTTACCGGCTCCCATGAAACCCGGGATGCGACCTTGCCAACCATCGGCCCGGTGCGGGGGCTAAAACCTCAAAGGAGCGTTATTCATGTACATGGAGCGTCTGAGCAATGCAATCGCCGCCGGCCTGCTGTGCGCGTTCGTGGCCCTGCTCTGGGCCGCCCCGGCCACGGCGGCCACCGTGCCGAACAACTTTTCCGACAGCCAGGTGGTGGCCGATCTCGAAATGCCAACCGACTTTGCTTTCCTCCCCGACGGCCGCATCCTGGTTATCGAGCAGTGGACGGCAAAGGTGCGGTTGATCGTCAACGGCGCCATCGGCTCCAACGACCCCCTGGTCACCGTACCCAACGTGAGGAACGACCATGGTGAGGCCGGCCTGATGTGTGTCGAAGTCGATGCCGGCTGGCCCGCCCGCCCTTACCTCTACCTCTATTACAATAACAGCTCGACGGACACCTGCTGTCTCTCGATGTACACCGTGACCGGTGATCTCGACAATCCGAATAGCGACAACCTGAGTATCGCCCCGTCGAGCCGCTACGACATCCTGACCGACATCCCCGACGCCTTCCCCAACCAGAACGGAGGAACGGCGCGCTTCGGCAACGATGGCATGCTCTACCTCAGTCTCGGTGACGACCTGGATGAGTGCGAGTGCCAGGAGACCGATTCGCTCTACGGCGAGATCCTGCGCCTGGACATGTCGAGCATGCCGGGCAGCGGCTCGGGTCCGCCGCCCAAGGCCGACATCACCCCGGCGGACAACCCGTTCAGCGGCGACGAAAATACCAACATGGTCTTCTGCAATGGACTGCGCAACCCCTACCGATTCGAAATTGACCCGGTCACCGGCGACCTGATCATTGGCGATGTCGGCGAAGCGAATTACGAGGAGATGAACATCGCCTCCGGTGGCGAAAACTTCGGCTGGCCGTTCCGCGAGGGCCCGATGATCCGCACCCCGGCCGGGTGCGACGAACCCGGCGGCCCCGGCGGCACCGAGTATGATCAGCCGATCCACTCTTATGACCGCGTCGGCTTCAGCGCCTCGGTCATCAGCTGCGGAATGTATCGGCCGGTGGACTTTCCCAACGACGACAGCTTCCCGAGCGAATACAACGGCGACATCTTCTACTGCGAGTACTACCAGGGCTACATGGTGCGCCTGAAGTACAACGGCACCAACTGGGAAGTGGCCGACCCGGTCGCCGGGCAGCCCAGCGCCGACCACTGGGCCACCGACATCTCCGAGGTTTCGCGCATGCAGGTGGGCCCGGATGGCGCCCTCTGGTACCTCGACCAGTTCGACCCGGCCTGGCCCGAATCGGGCGGGCTGCGCCGGATCGTTTACACCGGGCCCTCCCAGCCCGAGGCGCGGATCGTCACCGGGCCCGGCCCGGCCGAGACCAACAATTGCCTCGTGCGGGTCTGGAACCCTGACAGCCCTGGCGTGGCCCTGGCCGAGTGGCCGGCCTACGGCGTGGAAAAGTACGGGGTCAACGTGGCCGTTTGCGACACGAACAACGACGGGCTGTCCGAGGTGCTCACCGGCGCCGGCCCCGGCGCGGTGTTCGGCCCCCACGTCCGCGGCTTCGGCATGGACGGCACACCGGTTCCCGGGTTCAGCTACCTGGCCTATGGCACGAACAAGTACGGTGTGAACGTGGCCGCCGGTGACATCGACAACGACGGCTACGACGAGATCGTCACCGGCGCCGGCCCCGGCGCGGTGTTCGGCCCCCACGTCCGCGGCTGGAACCGCGACGGCAGCGGCACACCCACGGCCATCGCCGGCATCAGCTACTTCGCCTACGGCACACCCAAGTGGGGCGTCAACGTCAACTGCGGTGACATCGACGGCGACGGCTTCGACGAGATCGTCACCGGTGCCGGCCCGGGCACGGTCTACGGCCCGCACGTCCGCGGTTGGAACTACGACGGCAACACCATCGCGGCGATGAGCACGGTGAGCTTCCTCGCCTACGGCACGAACCAGTGGGGCGTCAACGCGGCCTGCGGCGACATCGACGGCGACGGCATCGACGAGATCATCACCGGCCCCGGCCCGGGCACGGTCTTCGGAGCGCACATTCGCGGGTGGAATTACGACGGCGGAACGGTAACCGCCATCGGCGGCGTCAGTTTCTTCGCTTACACCTACCCGGACGCTCGCTACGGCGCGAAGGTTGTCGCCACGGACCTTGACGGCGACGGCACGGACGAGCTGCTCACCACGCCTGGTCCCGACCCGGGCTGGCCGGCCCTGGTCAAGGCATGGAATGTCGACGGCGGAACGGCCACGGCCATCGGCAGCATCGATTTCGACGCCTATGGCGACCATGGCTACCTCGAGGGAGGCACCATCGCCGGCGGTATCGGTTACTGATTCCACAACCTGATCACACGGGGCCCGGGCGGTAGCGCCCGGGCCCTTTCCTTGCTCACCTCACCCGATTCTCATATATCATTCTCCCCTTTTTCCCCAAATTATGATAATATCTATCCGATTTATCGGTAATCCGTCTGTCCACGCGCGGTCCACCAACACCGAAGCCAGGGTCGCCGTGACTGAACGATGAACATCACAGGAGCAATGGACTGATGATTTCTGATCGACACGGCCGCAGTGCCGTCGCCAGCGTGCTGACCGCGCTGTGCCTTCTCTTGCTGATCGCCCTGCCCGCTGCCGCCGCCACCGTGCCTGACGACTTCGAGGACGCCCTGGTGGTCAACGGCCTGACCCAGCCGGTGGGCTTCACCTTCCTGCCCGACGGTCGATTGCTCTTTATCGAGCAGGTCACGGCTCGGGTCCGTCTGCTGGTCAACGGGGCCATCGGCGCCAATGACCCGCTGGTCACCGTACCCGACGTGTACACCAGCGGCAATGAACGCGGGCTGCTTGGCATCGACGTCGACCCCGGCTGGCCTGCCCGGCCCTACATCTACGTCTACTACAGCCACGCCGGCACGAACACCAACTATCTCTCGATGTACACGGTCACCGGTGACCTCAGCGACCCGGACAGCGACAATCTCTCCATCGCCGAATCGAGCCGCTACGACCTGATCACCGACATGCCGGACAACGCCTTCAACCATAACGGCGGCACGGTCCGTTTCGGCACGGACGGGATGCTCTACGTCAGCATGGGCGACGACGCCAACCAGTGCACGGCGCAGGAGACCGATGACCTCAGGGGCATGATCCTGCGCCTCGACGTGTCGAGCATGCCGGGTTCCGGTTCCGGACCGCCGCCCAGGGCCGACATCACGCCCTCGGACAACCCGTTCAGCGGCGACGAGAACACGGCCCTGGTCTACTGCTACGGCCTGCGCAATCCCTTCCGTTTCAACGTGGACCGGGTCAGCGGCCAGCTCTACATTGCTGACGTTGGTCTGGTGGACTACGAGGAGGTCAACCTCTGCTCCGGCGGTGAAAACTTCGGCTGGCCCTTCCGCGAGGGGCCGGTGGTCCGCAACCCGTCCGGCTGCGACGAACCGGGAGGGCCCGGCGCCAGCGATTACGACGACCCGATCCACTACTACGACCGCAGCGGCTTCAGCGCCTCGGTGGTGGCCGCCACCCGTTACCGCCCTGAGAATTACCCCTCCGACAGCTCCTTCCCCCCCGAATACAACGGCGACTGCTTCTACGTCGAGTATTACGAGGGCTGGATGGTGCGCATCAAGGAGGACGGCGGAACCTGGGACACCGCCGATCCGGTTGCCGGGCAGCCCAGTGCCGACTACTGGGCCACCGGCCTTACCGGCGCCTCGGATTTCCTCGTCGGCCCTGACGGCGCCATCTGGTACGTGGTGCAGTTCGGGCAGGGCGGCGGCAGCGGCGGTGGCGGCATCCGGCGTATCGCCTGGACCGGCGACAGCGAGCCCTTCGCCCAGATCGTCACCGGCCCTGGTCCGGCCGAGGACAACAACTGCCTCGTGCGCACCTTCACCCCCGGCGGCAGCGGTTCGCCGCTGGCCGAGTGGACGGCCTACGGCGTGGAGAAGTTCGGCGTCAACGTGGCTGCCGGTGACACGGACAACGACGGCATCGCCGAAGTGCTCACCGGCGCCGGCCCCGGTGCGGTGTTCGGCCCCCACGTCCGCGGCTTCGATTTCGCCGGCACACCGCTGCCCGGCCTGAGCTTTCTCGCCTACGGTACCAACAAGTACGGGGTCAATGTCTGCGCCGGCGACGTGGACAACGACGGCTATGATGAAATCATCACCGGCGCCGGCCCCGGCGCGGTGTTCGGGCCCCACGTCCGCGGCTGGAACCGCGATGGCGGCGGCACGCCGACACCGATAGGGGGAATCAGCTACTTCGCCTACGGCACGCCGAAGTACGGCGTCAACGTGTCCTGCGGCGACATCGACGGCGACGGCTACGACGAGATCGTCACCGGCGCCGGCCCTGGCACGGTCTATGGGCCCCACGTGCGCGGCTGGAACTACGACGGCAACGCCATCGCGGCGATGAGTACGGTGAGCTTCCTCGCTTACGGCACGAATCAGTGGGGCGTCAACGCCGTCTGCGGCGACATCGACGGCGACGGCATGGACGAGATCGTCACCGGCCCGGGCCCCGGCGTGGTCTTCGGCCCGCACGTGCGCGGCTGGAACTACGACGGCGGAACGGTGACCCCGCTGTCCGGGGTGAGTTTCTTCGCCTATGACGGTGCACTGTACGGCGTGCGCCTGGCCGCACTGGACCTGGACGGAGACGGTACCGATGAGTTGCTCACCGTGCCGGGCCCCGATGCCGGCTGGCCGTCCCAGGTCAGGGGCTGGAGCGTCGACGGCGGCAGCGCCACGGCGATCAGTTCTATCGATTTCGACGCCTACGGCGACATGGGTTACCGGCACGGCGGTTCCGTGGCCGGTGGCATCGGCTACTGACACCCGCCATCACGGTACAGGGAACGGCCCGGGCATCATGCCCGGGCCTTTTCGTTAACGAACGCTTGCGTTGAACCGGTTCAGACGGTCACCGCGACACCCGCCTTCTCCAGGAAGAGGTGGTGCACGGTGGTCCCCTCGCTCAGCTCGGGGTGGAAGCTGCCCACCATCACATGACCCTGGGACACGAGCACCGGCTCGCCGTCGTAGGAGGCCAGCACCTCGACACCCGGGCCGGCACGGAGAATCCGCGGGGCGCGGATGAAGACCATTTCCAGCGGCTCGCCGGACGTTAGCCTCCCCTGCCCCACGAAACTCTCCACCTGGCGGCCGAAGGCGTTGCGTTGGGCAACGATATCGATCAGGCCAAGCGATGGCTGCTCAGGCGAGTGGACTTCCGATGCGAGCAGGATCAGGCCGGCGCAGGTGCCGTAGATCGTCCCGCCCCGCTCGGCCATCTGCCGCAGCGGATCGGCAAACCCATACTCGTCGATCAGCTTGATCAGCGTGGTGCTCTCACCGCCGGGCATGATCAGCCCGTCAAGCGGCTCCAGGTCCCGGGGCCAGCGGATCACCTCCGCCTCGACACCCAGTTCCGACAGTTTCCTGCGGTGGGCCGCAAAATCGCCCTGCAGGCCCAGCACACCAATGCGACTCACCTTACCACCCCCGGGTCTGCAGCAGTTCCTCTTCCTTGAGCGACTTGACGTCGATGCCGCGCATGGGCTGGCCCAGCCCCTCGGAGACCTCGGCCAGCACCGCCGGGTCCTGGTAGTGCGTGGCGGCCTTGACGATGGCCCGCGCCCGGCTGGCCGGGTCCTCGGATTTGAAGATGCCCGATCCGACGAAGATGGCCTGGGCGCCCAGCTGCATGACCAGCGAGGCGTCTGCCGGCGTGGAGATGCCGCCGGCGGAGAAGTTGGGCACCGGAAGCTCGCCCTTCTCGGCCACCAGGCGCACCAGATCGTGCGGGGCCCCCAGGTCCTTGGCTTTCGTCATCAACTGCTCGGGCGTAAGAATGGTCAGCTCGCGGATGCCGTTCATGATCTGGCGCATGTGGCGCACCGCCTCGACGATGTCGCCGGAACCGGCCTCGCCCTTGGTGCGCATCATCGCCGCGCCCTCGCCGATACGCCGCAGGGCCTCGCCCAGGTTGCGGGCGCCGCAGACGAAGGGCACCTTGAAAGCGAATTTGTCCACGTGATGGTGCTCGTCGGCCGGTGTGAGCACCTCGCTCTCGTCGATGTAGTCCACGCCCAGCGACTCGAGGATCTGCGCCTCGGCGAAGTGGCCGATGCGGCACTTGGCCATCACCGGGATGGAGACCGTGTTCATGATCTCCTTGATGATCGTCGGGTCGGACATGCGGGCCACGCCGCCGTCGCGGCGGATGTCGGAGGGCACGCGCTCCAGAGCCATCACGGCCACGGCGCCGGCGTCCTCGGCGATCCGCGCCTGCTCGGCGTTGGTCACGTCCATGATCACGCCGCCCTTGAGCATCTCGGCCAGTCCGGTTTTCAGTCTGAGGGTCCCCTTTTCCTCGCTCATGGTACTGCTCCTTTCACGTACGTCGGTTTATTTCCAAAATTCAGATCCATACGTCCTTGGTTCTTCGCTCCTCGGCAACGCCTGGCTGCCGGCGCAGGTGCTTCTTCACGATGCGGCCCAGGGTGGCCACACCCTCGGCGATCCGTTCCTTCGGTTCCCGAATGAAGGTCAGGCGGAACGCGTTGCCGCCCCCGCCATCGGGGTGAAAGAGAACGCCGGGGGCGAAACGCACGCCGGCATCACGGCTCTCCCGGTGCAGGGCCAGCACATCGGTGCCCTCGGGCAGAGTGACCCAGACCGACATGCCACCGTCAGGGCGCGTCCATTCGGCCCGGCGTGGGAAATGCCGCTCCAGCGATTCCAGCAGCATGTCCAGGCGGCCGCGGTTGACCTGTCTCATCTTTTTCAGGTGGCGGTCCAGAAGGCCCGCGCAGCAGAATTCGAGCATCACCTGCTGCAGCATCACCGGCGCCCCCAGGTCGGTCCAGGCCCTGATGCGCCCCGCCTTTTCCAGTACGGGGTCGGGCAGCACCATCCAGCCCAGACGCACGCCGGGAAAAAGCACCTTGGAGAACGTCCCGAGCAGGATCACGTCCTCGCCGCCATCCATTCCCCTCAGCGGAACCGGTTCTTCGCCGCGGTACTCCAGGCCGGCATTGAAGTCGTCCTCCACCAGCGGCACCCGGGCCTCACACGACCAATCGAGCAGTTCGCGCCGCCGCTCCGGGGCAAGGGTCACGCCGGTGGGGTTCTGGTGATTGGCCATGACGTAGAGGAACTTGGCCCGTTCGGCGCCGGAGAGCCCGGGCAGCACCGAAGTGGCCAGCCCCCGGCCGTCCACCGGCAGGGGGACTATGGATGCGTCGAAAAGCCGGAACGAGTTGTAGGCGTTGGGATAGCCGGGCACGCCCATCAGGACCAGGTCGTCCGGCTCGAGCAGCAGCTTGCCCACCAGGTCGAGTCCCTGCTGGGACCCGCTGACAATGACGATGTTCTCCGGCCGCACGGTCATTCCACGATCCCGGTAGCGTTCGGCCAGGTATTCGCGCAGCGGTGGGTAGCCTTCGGCCGGCCCGTAGGAGAGCAGGTCTTTCTCGTCCCGGCCCAGGGCCTTTTCCAGGCATTTCCGGAACTCGCGCACCGGGTAGAACTCAGGTGAAGGTATGGCCGTCTCGAAGTTGACCGCCCCCTCGAACCGCTCCCCCATGCCCAGTTCGTCACCGCCCGTTCCCGGCCGGCGATTGCACCGTCCGGCAAGCAGGCGGTCCCAGGGCATTGCCGGCGCAACCGGGGCCGCCGTGGCGCCCTCGTCGGCCGTGCAGACGAAGGTGCCCGCCCCCACCCTGCTGCGCACGAGCCCCAGGCGCTGCAGCTCGGCGTAGGCCGCGGCCACGGTGTTGCGGTTGAGCCCCAGCTCGTCGGCCAGCTGTCGTGAAGGCGGCAGGCGGTAGCCAACCTCCAGTTCCCCGTCTCTCACCGCCCCGGCGATCTGCGAGACAAGCTGGTCGCGAATGCTCACAGCCAGGGATTGGTCGAGGTGAAGATGGATCATATTCCCCTCCGGGAGGACATTGACCAGACAACGGGTATGACAATCAGCAATATAATACCCCCCAATGCCCATCGAAATCAAGACAATCTAGACAATGCAGGCGGCTTTGTTGTCCTTTGAGAAAAGGGGGCTATTGCCGGCGGACCAGCCGGCGGGAATAGACGATCAATCCCACCCAGAGCAGCAGGATCACGCCGCTGGCCGGTACAGTGCCGCCCCAGGCCAGTAAGAGGAAGTCGTAAAGGCCGTGGGCCGCCATGGCCAGGACAAGAGGGACCAGCTGCCAGAGGATGCGGCAGGTCCGGCTCCGGCAATCGAGCAGGGCGTAAGCGGCGCCAAAACCCCAGATGGCGGCAAAGAGGGTGTGGGTCAGCGGCGCAACCAGGGCCCGGGCCAGTTGCTCGGGCCAGGGCAGCACCTGGGCGAAGAGCAGATTCTCTACCGAGGCGAAGCCGATGGCCACCGCCGCGGCGTAGACCATCCCGTCGATCCGCTCATCGAAATGGCGCCAGCGAAAGACCAGGGTGCGGGCCACGAGGAACTTGGCCCCCTCTTCCACCGGGCCCACGAGCAGGAAACAGTAGAGGGCGATATCCCGGGTGTTCTCATCTGGCCACAGCGGCATCCCCAGGCGCCCGGCACACCAGAAAAGCCCCAGGGCGAAGACCGCCGATCCGCAACCGCAGAGCCAGGCCAGCAGGAGCAGATACCGCGGTTCCGGCTGCAGCCGGTCCTTGTGGTCGAAATAGAGCAGCCAGAGCAGCGCCCCGGCGACGATGATGCCCAGCGTGCGGATGATCATCCTTCTCTCCAGCAGGGCCGCCTTTCAGCCCCGTCTTCAACCGCTTCGGACACCGGGGGTCATGTCATGAGGGCTGAATCGTTGCTGAACGATGGTTCCATGGACGCCTTGATTTTGTACGTCCGGCAAATTACCGCTAAAGCGATCGGCGATTCCAGCCGATAACAAAAGTGCAGAACGTCGACATGTGAACGGGGATTGTGAACATTCGACGAACTCGCCCCCCTCGCACTATCCTCCGCGGGGGGGGCCACCCACCTTCTCCTGCTCATCTTGACTCGATCACCTAAGCCCATCTACAATGAAGGCGATCCGAGCAATGGGAAACGGAGGGTGGCAGCCACGGAGCGCACCCCACGGGAGCGGCAAGATCCGAAACAGATGACCGAAGAGCAGGATTCATTCCCAGAGCCCGTCATCATCCCCCGGGCAGAACATTCCATATCGAGAAAACACATCGATGAAGATGCGCTGAAGGTGCTCTACCGGCTGCGCCGCTTTGGCTTTCTCGCCTACCTGGTGGGCGGCGGCGTGCGGGACATCCTCCTGGGAAAGAAGCCCAAGGATTTCGACATCGCCACCGACGCCCGCCCCAGCGAAGTGCGGAAGCTTTTCCGCAACAGCCGCACCATCGGCCGCCGCTTCCGCCTGGTCCAGGTCTTCTTCCGCGGGGGCAAGATCGTCGAGGTGGCCACCTTCCGTTGCCAGTCGGAATTCCACCGGGAAATCGAGAGCGAACCGGGGCAGGAAACCGAAACGGCCCCGGAAGAGCCAACGCCCTCCCAAAACACCTTCGGCACCCCGGCCGAGGACGCCTTTCGCCGCGACCTGACGATCAACGGCCTGTTCTACAACGTGGACGATTTCACCATCGTCGATTACGTGGGGGGCCTCGAGGACCTGCGCAACGGCATCGTGCGCAGTATCGGCAATCCGCGGGAACGGTTCCACGAGGACCCGGTGCGCATGATCCGGGTCGTCCGCCACGCGGCCCGCACCGGGTTCAGCATCGACCCCGAAACCTGGGAGGCCGTGCTGGAGCTGCAGGGCGAGATTGTCTCCTGCCCGGAGGCCCGGGTGCGGGACGAATTCCTTCGCGACCTGGGCAGCGGGTCGGCGGCGCCGGCGATGAAACTGTTGCTGGAAACCGGCATCATCTTCCACCTCTACCCTGAGTACCGGGAAGTGCTCGGAGACGGATCATGCCCCGAGGCGGCGGAGTACCGCGCCTACATGCTGCGGCTGCTCGAAGTACTGGACCGGTCGATGACCGGGCCAAACCCGGTGGGCCGGGCCACCATGCTGGCCACCTTCCTCCTGCCCATGTTCGGCGCCCTTGTGGACCGCGCCGAACACCCGCCCGGCGTGCGGCTCTCCACGTTCCTCAATCGGCTGGGCATGGAGAAGCTGAAACCGCTGCTGCTGCGCTGGCACTTTTTCAAGCGGGACTCGGAGATCGTGCGGCAGATCCTCTCCGCCCAGCCCCAGCTGCGCCGCGCGGTGAGCCGGGGCAAGCTGCCCGGGGCGCTGTCGCGGAAGATGTATTTCGAGCCGGCGCTGATCCTCTACCAGATCGAAGCCGCCACCCGCGGCGAATCGGTGCCCCCGCTGCTCAGCGACGCGCGGCCGCAGCTCGCCTGGCCCCTGGCGGCACGACGGCCCCGGCGCCGACGGGGCAAGCCGCGGCGGCGAACCCGCCGCAAGCCCACGTGACGCACCGTATGCCTTCCCTCGTCACAACAAGGGTCATTCGGTTTCCAACGCTCACGGGGAAATCAGAAACCTCAGCGGTTGTTCGCCAGCAAGGCCCCGGCTGACGACGGAGGCGCACATCCGCTGGCAGCATGGGCGCTTTCGGAGAGAGCCGACACCAACGCTGGCCAATCCCTGACTAGGTTTCACCTGTATTCGATGGGAACGGCGCGGAGATACTGGGTCGTTCGATACTTTCGCTCGAAATCCTCGTACGCGTTCTGCACCTGCTGCTCATCCAGTTCGAGGACGCTCGCCGCCTCGGCCACCGGAACCCCGTTCTCCTGGGCATACCAGAGCAAGTCCATCAGTTTGAAGGGCAGGCGGTAGAAGAACTCCTCCTGGCTGCACTCGGCGCTGTAGGTGTCGGTGGTCGGCGTCCGCGTGCGGATCGACTCGGGCACATCGAGGTGCTCGGCCAATTGGAAGACCTGGGTCTTGTAGAGGTGGGCAATGGGCTTCACGTCGGCGCCGCCGTCACCGTATTTGACAAAAAACCCCTGGTCGTGCTCGTTCTTGTTGCCGGTGCCGATCACCGCGTAGTTCAGCATCTCGGCATGGTAGTAGAGCATACACATCCGTGAGCGCTGCTTGAAGTTGGAAGCAGCAACGATCTGCAGGTAATCACGCAGGTTGAGCCGCTTGCTCATCGGTTCACCGTCCGGGGGGATGACGGTGAGACGGAAGATGTTCAACATCGTGCCCGATTCCAGCAGGTCGGGCAGCACGATCTTGGCCTTCCAGCCCTCGTCGAATTCGGGGAAGACCCGCTTGATCGCCTCGTCCCGGCGCCCGTAACAGTCGAACCCGGCCAGTGACGGGGTCATGTTCTCCAGCATCGGCTCGGCGGCGCCCACCGCCGTGCAGAGCTCCCGGGCCAGGGCCTCGCTCTCCGGGTTGGAATCTTCCTCGGGCATCATCACGCCGCGGACCTTCTCCTTGCCGAACGCCCGGACGCTGAGAGCCAGCACAACCGAAGAATCGATACCGCCGCTGATCCCCACCACGGCACCGCCACGCTTGAGTTCGCCCCGCACCGACCGCTTCAGCCTCCGGGTCAGGTCGTCGATCACCGCCTCGGCGTCCAGCTTCAATACGTCCCTGTTGAATGCCATGCTTCCCGCTCCCCTCTGCCGTCCCACGCGTCGTCGCCGTGCGGACCGTCTATCGTCATGAAATGGGTTTACCGGATTCGCCACAAACCGTACACCGTTCCTCCGGCGATGTCCAGTATCAGTTGAGGTTCCGCCGCATATTCAACGCCCTTTGATTGACTCGGTCAGCCCCGTCCTGTACTATTTTTGGCGGTCATCCGCTCACCGTACATCCGATTCGGCGCCCGCGCGCCCGGAGGTTATTGATATGCTCCAACCGGTCGACCTCTTCGACTACAAGGCTTGGAAACATGCCGACCTGTTCGAC
>Ga0180430_10000048_pt1 | contig 137147 bp, 136 predicted proteins | sample SS_ome_9_FD_132999 | JGI IMG/M metagenome (GOLD analysis project Ga0180430, IMG submission 132999) | Hypersaline lake sediment archaeal communities from the Salton Sea, California, USA - SS_1_S_2 metaG | ecosystem: Environmental > Aquatic > Non-marine Saline and Alkaline > Hypersaline >...
CTCTGGTGGCCGGTTCGTCGAAGATCGAGATCATCGCCGTCCTGATCCCGGTGGCGAAGCCGAGCTTCGGCTCGTTCACGTTCATCGTTCAGTAGGACGTCGACACTAGAGAAACAGAGAATCTAAAGGGAGTGCTGAGTCACTGACAGCGGAAAAACAACGGGGGTCGCGGAACGCTCCCTTCTGCGACCCCCTCCTTGCCGCGTGCCTCGTCCGGTACGTGGTGCACGGCCTCAAGCAGTTGAGCAGATCTCCCTAGCGCAAGACGCGCAACAGCTCGACCGGTCCGAACAGAAGCCGCGACAGCGCGCGATCGGCGAGGACGCCGACGCGCTTCCTCTCCAGGCTGTTCTCACTCGGTTGCCACTTCATCGTTCTCACCCCGATGAGCCTACGGGGGACGATCGATCGGCGATCGGACGATCGGCGCGCGACCGAGTGACAGTCGTCTGGCTCCCAAACCGAGCAGACTCGATGAAGCCGACCCGATCGCTCGTCGGACGTCCCGAACGCTACCCGCTTTCGACGCGGGCCCACTCCCCGAACCAGAGCCGCCGATACTCGTCCGATCGACCGAGCAGGTCGTCGTGCGTCCCGACGGCGGCGACCCGCCCACCCTCGAGAACGACGATCCGATCCGCCCGCCGAAGCGCCGGGCGACGATGAGAAACGACGAGGCACGTCGCGTCGTCACGTTCGAAGACGCGCTCCCATAGCGCTCGCTCCGTCTCCACATCGAGTGCGCTCGACAGGTCGTCGAAGACGAACAGCTCCGCCTCGCGGGCGAACATCCGCGCCGCCGCGGCCCGTTGTCTCTGCCCGCCGGAGAGCTTGACGCCCTTGGCCCCCACGACCGTCTCCAGCCCCGCCTCCAGTCCCTCGACGTCGCGATCGAGGACGGCCGTGTGCAAGGCGGACGCGATCGTCCCGTCGTCCTCGGGGAGGCCCATCAGGATGTTCGCGCGCAGCGTCTCGCTGAACAGCTGTGGCGCCTGCGGCGTGTACGCGCAGCGCGGCGGGACGAAGAACGTCGACGGATCACCGATCGACCGCCCATTCCACCGGATCGTCCCCGACTCGGGCGGAAGGAGACCGAGGAGCGTCCGCAGGAGCGTCGTCTTCCCCGAACCGATCCGTCCGGTGACGACGACGAACTCCCCGCGTCGAACGTCAAGATCGACGGCGTCGAGCGCGATCGCGCCGTTCGGCGTCTCGTCGTCTTGCGGCCAGCGGTAGGTCAGCCCCTCGACGCGAAGCTCCTGGAGGCGATCGGCCTCGGTGCGGCGCGGCGTCTCGACGTCGGGGAGATCCCCACGCAAGTGGATCGGACGATGGGCTGCGACGTGCGACGCGTCCCCGAGGAGATCGCGCATGCGAGAGAACGAGACCCCCGCCTGCTTGACGTGAATCATGAAGTCGCCCGCCGCCGCGATGACCTCGGTGAGCACGCCAACGTAGGTAACGAACAGGGCGAAGTCCCCGACCGAGAACGAACCGCTCCGCAGGCCGTCCGCAGCCGCGAGAAGGATTAGCCCGGTGCACAGGGTCACCGCGTTCCAGAAGAACGAGTGGAACGATTGGCTCAGAAGCCGATCCTTGACCGTCGTCCGCAAGCGCTCGCGATTCAGCTCTTCCACGTGACGCACGACGCTCGACTCCGCCCCGGCGAGCTGGATCGCCTGCACCCCCTCCATCGCTTCACCGATCGCCCCGGTGACGCGCTCGGTCGCCTGGCGGCTCGCCTCGCGGAAGCGACGGATGTGCTTGGAGACCGCGCGCGCGGCGATGACCACCCCGAGCAGTGGGACGACGACGATCGCCGTGATTCGCGCGTCGATCGCAATCAGGATCGCAAGCGCGACAGCCGCGTAGGAGACGAACGCCGTCTGGTCGATCAGCCAGCTCAGCAGATCCTCGATCACCATCACGTCGTCGCGGAACGTGTTGAGCGCCTCACCCGTTGAACCGGGCAAGGCTCGCGCGCCCGGCTTGCGCAGGATTCCACCGAGCAGGTTCCGGCGCATCAGCGTCTCCATCGTGAACCGATGGCGGATGTCGATCAGGGCGCCGACGAGGATCGAGACGATCCGGGCCCCTCCCGCGGCCATCACCAGCGTGACGACGCTCCACACGGTGAGCCCCGCCGGCGCCGCTCCGGTGATTGCGTCGAAGAACAGCTTGGCGACGTACCCCGCGCCGAGCTCGAGCAGGAGAATCGCGATCCAGGCGGCGATATCGGCCGCATAGAGGCCGGGGCGGTATCGGATCAGCCGCCAGACGAGGGTTCCGATCTTCACGCGAGCACCTCCTCGAGCCCCGTCCGCAGCAGATGAGACAGGTGGGTCGACCGATCGTCGGCCAGCCGCGCCCGATCCCCGTACTCGAGGACGCCTCCATCCTCGAGGATGAGGATTTCGTCCGCTCGTTCGACCGTCGCCAGCCGGTGTGCGATGATGATCGCTGTTCGCTGTTCCAGGAGTCGGTCGATCGCTCGCTCGAGGAGGCCTTCGGTCGCCGGGTCGAGTCGGGAAGACGCCTCGTCGAGGATGACGAGGCCGGGATCGGCGAGGAACGCGCGCGCCAGCGAGAGGAGCTGCCCCTGCCCGGCGGAGAGTCCCCCGCCACCCGCTTCAAGCGTCGTGTCGAGCCCGCTCGGAAGCGACGCAACCCACCGCTCCAGCCCGAGCTCTGCGAGGGCGGCGTGGATCCGGCGATCGGAGACCGACGGATCGAACAGACGCACATTCTCCCGGATCGTCGCGCGGAAGAGCTGGACTTCCTGCGGAACCATCCGCACCGCGCGCCGCAGGTCGACGAGCGGCACGTCGGCCGCGCCGCACCCGCCGATCGAGACGTGACCGTCGGTCGGATCGTAGAGCCGGACGAGAAGGCGGGCGAGCGTCGTCTTCCCGCTTCCCGTTCGCCCGAGAAGACCGAGCACCGAGCCCGCGTCGAGCGCGAACGAGACGGTCGACAGCGCCGGGACGGCCGCCCGCGGTTCAGCGGCCTCCTCTCGGTCCTCTCCGTCGTCTTCATCGGCGTTCCGCTTCGCTGGCGCTTCGTAGGCGAACGAGACCGCATCGAACGAGACGCGGAGCGGACCGGAGGGAAGCGCGTGCGTCCCCACGTCGGGGAGGTTCGACGTCGTCTCGATCATCGTCCGGATCCGACGGATCCCCGCTTCCGCGCGCTGCAAGTCGGTGATCTGCGTGCGGATCTCGGAGATCGGCCCCCGCAGGAGCTCGGTGTAGTGAAAGATGAGGTAGACCGTTCCCAACGAAATCGCCGCGGCCTTCCAGAGCGAGGCGCCGACGGCGAACGCGACCGCGTGACCGACCGAGAACAGGGCAACGTTCGCCATCCACATCCCGTAGCCGCCGAGGCTCGACCGGAGGCGAAACGGGAACAGGCGCCGCGAAAACTCGGCGAACCGCCGCAGGACGTATCTCTCTCCGCCGTTCGCCCGGATGTCCTCGGTCCCCGAGATCTGTTCTCCGAGGAAGCCAAAGAACTCGGCCGACAGCTTCCGGTACTTGGTCCAGAACGGGATCGCGAGCTTGCGAATCCAGACCAACAGCACGAGCGTCGCGAGCGCGAACCCAAGAATCGGAAGGCCGACCCGCCAATCTTCGCGAAAGAGAAGCCCGAGGATCCCGGCGACGAGGATCCCGTTCCCGACGATCTGGATCGCGAACCGGGAGAAGAAGTTGGACAGGGTCGCCACATCGCCGTCGATCCGCTCGATCAGCTGCCCCGGCGCGTACTCCTTGTGAAAGGTCGCGTCAAGCGACAACGCGTGACGAAGGAGATCGAGCCGGAGCGCGTTCGTCGCCGTCCAGGCAACCGTCTCCCCGACGTAGGTCGCAGCGACGGCCAGCCCTTGACTCGCGACCGCGATCGCGAAGAACAGGATCGCGTCGAAGACGAGGACCGACCGCGGTCCGCCTTCGGTCGCCGTGTCAAGAAACGACCGCAGGATCTGTGGATTCGCCAGCCGTAGCCCGATCGTCGTCAGGATCAGGACGGCAAGCCCCGCCATCCAGCGCCACTGCGGGCGGACGTAGGCGGACAGCAGCCGCACGTACTGGCGAATCGGAACCTTCAAGCCGTCTCCTTCACGCCCGCTCCACTCTCACCGGCTACCCGCCGAGCGTCCGGGTCGCCAGATCGTCCCCGTCTCGCAGCACGTGCTCGTACCGGAGGGTCCGCCGGACGACGCGCATCCCAGCCCGCTCGTACAGCTTGAGCGCCCCGGTCAGGTTCTCCGAGTCCATGTCCAACTCGACCGCATCGTAGCCGCGTCGACGGAGCTCCCCGAACCCGTGGCGAAGGAGGGCCAGCGCGATCCCGCGCTTCCGATACGCCGGACGAACGGAGAGCGACTCGACGTACGACCGCGACGTATCGTCCGCAATCCGGGTACTGAACAGGCCGAGCCCGGCGATCTCCGCCCCTTCATGCGCCACGAACCACAGGGTCGGATCGAGCGCGTCACCGAGCGACGCAACCCACGATCGCCACCCCTCGAGCACCTGCTCGAGCGGCTCATCGACGAACCCCCAGTGGTCTCGAAACGCCTCGCGAGAGGCGGCCGCCATCTCCGGAAGATCCCGATCGATGGCCGCCGGCCGCATCGAGATCCCGTCCGGCCACGCCGGAGGCGGGATCTCGTCGTCCAGGTCGATCCGCATGTGGTTCTCGACCCGCACCCTCTCGAAGCCGGCCCGCTCGGCGGCGGTACGACGCGCCTCGTCAATATCCATCGCCCCCTCCGACGCCGCGACGCGTGCTCCGGCGGGTGCCAGCGGGACTAGCCTTCGCGCGTGTTCGAGCGCCCACGCGTACAAACGATCCCAGAGCGCCTCGTTCCCCGCAACGTCGGGATGCACGATGACGCCGCAGCCGATCGAGACGTACGGCTCGCCCGGATTGCCGACGTGGGCCCACCCGATCATCCGGCCGCCCCCGTCGAGCACGACGCGCGCGTCGCGCTCGAGGTCGAACCGCGGGCTCCGCCACCAACCGAGCATCTCGTCCGCGGTGCTCTGGTTCTCCCCGTAGAACGCCCGCGATCGCGCGTTGAACATATCAACCGCGAGATCGATGTCGTCGAAGCTCGCCGGCCGCACGGTCCACTCGCTATGCCAGCCCTTCATCATCGTTCCCTCCCTCCTCGTCAAGCGATTGCCGGGACAAGTCTTTGCCCGGCCGAAGCTCCTTCTCGTAGGCGATCGACTCCCGAACGACCCGCATCCCGGCCTTCTCGTACAGGCCGGTCGCCCCGGTCAGGCTCGCTCCGTCGACGCCGAGGCCGACCCGCCGCTTCCCGCGGCGGTGGAACGCCCCGAACGCGTGGTGGAGGAGGGCCAGTCCGAGGCCGCGTCGTCGCCACCTTCGATCAACGCCAAGCACGTTGATCCATCCCATCTCCGGATCTTCGTTGCGCTTCGGCCAGCAGAGGCACGTGCCGACGATCGCCTCGTCCGCGGTCGCCAGGAACCAGATCGACGGGTCGAAGTCCTTCTCCTCGCTGACCCAGTGCCGCCACTGCTCGAGCTCGTCTTCGAACGGGCTGTCGACGTGCCCCCAGTGATCGACGAACGTCGCCCGCACCGAGCGGACCATCCCCTCGAGGTCCGACGCCGGGTCGAGCGACCGAACGCGGACCCCCTCGGGCCACGCCGGCGTCGGCGGCGCTTTCTCCATCTCGATCACCATCCGGCGGAAGCTGCGGACGGGATCGAACCCTCGCCCCTCGAGGAGGGACTGTGCCTTCTCGTCGAGCTTGAGCGCGCCGTGGTGAAGCGAGACGCGCGCGCCCTCGGGTGCCTTCGCGATCGCCTTCCGTGCCCGCTCCTCCTCCCACGCGAGCAGGGCGGACCCGATGCCTCGTCCTCGGTGTTGCGGATGAACGCGTCCCCACGAGTAGATCCGCACGTGGGGCTCGTCGGTATCCCAGACCTCGGCGTAGCCGACCAGGGCACCATCCGGCGCGCAGACGACGCGCGTGTCTCGATCCAATTCGAAGCGCGGCGTCCGCCACTCGACGCGCTGCTCGTCCGCGTCATGCGGAGTCTCTCCGACCAGCTCGTTCGAGCACGCGTTGAACAGGGTGACCGCTGGCTCTGCGTCCTCCATCGTCGCAGGGCGCGACGTGTATCCGACAGGTAGATGCTGTGTGTTCACTCGATACTCCTTGCTGCGAATGCCTTCCATCCTGATTGCGTTTCGTTCTGGCGTCGTCTCGCTAGCGTCGGGCGCACTCGATCATGCGTCGCCCGAGCGCGGGGAAGGGTTCACGTTCCGTGAGGGACGACACGTGGTCGTGACGTCGCCGGCGCGAATCGCGCGTAGCCTCGCTAGGTGGGTGAAACGAAACAGATGAGAACTAGACTCGTCGTGCCTCAGCGCCCTCGCTCACCACACCTGAAGGAGCCACGAACCCGGCTGATTTCGCAGTCTTGATCATCTTGTCTCCTCCTTGCAGGCGTGCCGTGCCAGGGCACTGACTTGGTCGTCCGCCGCTCGAATGGGCGGATCTGAAACGACGTGAGGGTGCAGTATACGCGCGCGAGCACGTCTGTCAAGCGCTCGGCCCCGTCGGATCGTCTTGCGGTCGGGCCAGGACGCACCTATCCTCTCCGCGCTCGCGCCCATCGGGGATTCTGCGACAAGGAATGAGGACAACCGTCAACGTGATGACTGCCCGTTCGCATCTGCGCCCGTCGAACGATCCGGCTTACGTTCCCCGCGCGGACGCCACCGAGGACACCTACCGCCAGCTCGGGTTCAAGTGCGGCCTGGAGATCCATCAGCAGCTGGCGACGTCGCGCAAGCTGTTCTGCCGTTGCCCCACGAGACGATATCAGAGCGGCGACGACTTCGACGCGCAGCTCGTGCGCCACATGCGCCCGACCCTCTCCGAACTGGGCGAGTACGACGGTACGGCGCTGATGGAGTTCAAGACGAGGAAGAACATCGTCTATCGGATCAAGGGCGAGACCGCGTGCACCTACGACATCGACGACACCCCGCCGTTCGCGATCAACCGCGACGCGCTGGCGATCGCGATGGAGATCGCCCTTCTGCTCGATACGAGCCTCGTCGGCGAGCTGCACATCACCCGCAAGCAGTACCTCGATGGAAGCATCCCGACCGGGTTCCAGCGCACGGCGATCGTCGGGATCGAGGGCGAGATTCCGATCGCCGCCCATCCGGTCCGGATCATCCAGCTAAGCCTCGAGGAGGACTCGTGCCGCGAGGTCTCTGACGTCGGCCACGAACGGACGTACACCACCGACCGGCTCGGCACGCCGCTGATCGAGACGGTGACCTATCCCGACCTTCGCACACCGGCCGAGGCAGCCGAGACGGCCCAGTACTTGCGCTACGTCGCGCGCAGCACGGGCAAGGTCAACGTCGGAATCGGCGCGGCCCGCCAAGATGTCAACGTGAGCATCGACGGCGGAACGCGGATCGAGATCAAGGGTGTCCAGCACATCCGCTGGATTCCCGAGCTGACCCACAACGAAGCGTTCCGTCAGAGTGCGCTCCTCCGCATCCGCGACGAGTTGGTGAAGCGCGTGCCCGATCCGGGCACTTGGTCGAGCGAGCGTGCCGACCTCGCTCCGGAAGACGCACCAGCCGCGCTCGAGCTCTCCGATGACGCTTTCGTCGTGGCCGTTCGCCTGCCGCAGTTCGGTGGTCTACTGGCGTCGTTCACCTCGCCCGGACGCTCCTTCGCCGACGAAATCTCCGACCGCCTCAAGGTGATTGCCTGCATCGAGAAGCCGAACTTGACGACATCGGAGGACGCTACGTCGCCGGTCGCCGCCGCCGACTGGGCAACGATTGCCCGCCGGGTCGGGGCGTCCGACGGCGACGGACTGCTCCTCCTTTGGGGATCGGCCGACGACATGCCGACCGCGATCGAGACGGTCGACGAGCGGTGCCGCTGGGCGTTCGACGGGGTCCCAAACGAAACCCGCAAGGCGATGCCCGATGGAACGACCGTCTTCGAGCGGGTACTCCCAGGGCCGGATCGGATGTACCCAGACACGGACTCGGCCCCGATCCCGATCGACGATGCGATGATCGCGGCGGCGCGCGATGCCCTGCCTCCGACACCGGTCTTCGAACAGATGGCGCGGCTGCGGGCGTGGAAGGTCCCCGACGACACCCACGCGTTCATCCTGCGCCGAAACCTCTTCGGGACGGTCGAACGGCTGGTCGACGATCTCGAGCTCGATCCGTCCTTCGCCGGAACGCTCGTCGGTCACCGGCTGCGCCACGTCAGCGGCGACGGACCCGTCGACGGCGAGCGTGTCGTCCGCGTCGTCGACGACGCCCTGCGACGAGGCCTCACGCTCGACGCCCTCCAGGCCCTCGTTCCGGCCGCCGTCGTCGAGCCCGACGCGACGTTCGATCGACTCCTCGAACGGATCGGCTACCGGTCAGCGGAGCCGCCCGCCGTCTTCGACGCCCTCGACCGGCTCTGGAGCGAGCTGCACGATGAGGACGCATCGCCCGACCTCGTGAAACGGCGCATCCTGGGATCCCTGCGGCCGCTCGCCCTCGGCAACGTCCCGCTCTCCGGCCTCGCCGCCCAGATCGACGCGCGACAAGCGCGCAGAGCCGACGCGTCCACGAACGAGGAGGCGCGCCGATGAGCGACGTCCACAAGGGATACAAGAACCAGGCGCTCGAGCTACTGCACCAATTCGACGCCGCGGTCTGGGACGACGTCGACGTCGCGACAACCCGAGGACGCTTCCGCGGGATCATCCTGCCGCGCTCCGAGTTTGACGACTCCCTCCACCTCGTGCTCAAGCTCCCGACCGGCTACAACGTCGGCATCGACGTTACCACGGTCACCGGGATCACCAAGCTCGGGTCGAAGGAGGCGCACTACAAGATCCCGGAGAAGGCGTTCCCGACCTCGCCCGACAAGGCGAACGTCAAGCTCCTCGGCACAGGGGGGACGATCGCATCGCGCCTCGACTACCGCACCGGGGCGGTGATTCCGGCGTTCTCGCCGGGCGAGCTGTACGGCGCCGTTCCGGAATTGGCCGATGTCTGCAACCTGTCGACCGAGAAGCTGTTCGGCGTCTTCTCCGAGAACATGGGCCCGGCTGAGTACAAGGAACTGGCGATCGCGATTGGCCGCGAGATCGAACGCGGCATCGACGGGGTCGTCATCGGGCACGGAACGGACACGATGCACCACACTGCGAGCGCGCTCGCGTTCATGGTCCAGAACCCGCCGGTGCCGATCGTGATGGTCGGATCGCAGCGGTCGTCCGATCGGCCGTCGTCCGACGCGGCGCTCAACTTGATTCACGCGACGACGACGGCGGCGACATCGGACATCGCCGAGGTGATGGTCTGCATGTTCGGGCCGACCTCGGACGAGTACGGCCTGCTGCACCGCGGCACGCGGGTGCGCAAGATGCATTCGTCGTACCGGTCGACGTTCCGGACGATCGGCGACATCCCGCTCGCCACCGTGACCCGCGACGGCGTCCGCCCGCTTCGCGACGACTACAACCGCCGTCGCGACGATCGGAGAGTCGAGGTCATCCCGGCGTTCGAGGAGCGGGTGACGATGGTCTACTACTACCCGAACATGCATCCCGACATCATCGACGGGCTGGTGGAGAAGGGGTACAAGGGCATCGTCATCGCCGGAACGGGGCTCGGCCACGTCAACAAGCCCGTCTACCCGGCGATCGAGCGGGCGACCGCCGCCGGCGTCGCGATCTACATGACTGTTCAGACCCTGTGGGGCTACGTCCACATGTTCGTCTACGACACCGGTCGGGACCTGATGGCCAAGGGGATCATCCCGGCCGAAAACATGCTCCCCGAAGTCGCGTACGTGAAACTCGCCTGGGCCCTCGGCCAGACCGACGACCTTGAGCGGGTCCGCGAGATCATGCTGACGCCGATCTGCGGTGAGATCACCGAGCGCGAGCCGCACGACGGCTACCTCGTCTTCCAGGGCGGAATGCCCGAGATCGCCGACTTCATGAAGCGAATCCGCAAGTAGCCGAGGCCGCGTTGATGTGCGCGATGATCCCCTCCGCCGGCTCCCGGGGATCGCTACGCGAGCCTCGGGCGTCCTTCACCCCCATCGTCTCGCGTCCCGTGCCGGCAGCGCACAGCACGGTCGCGTTCACGCATCGGTAGGTCGCCAACCCTTAGGCGGAAAGCGTTTTCGCGTCGAGGTCGGCGAGCTTCTGCTCAAGATCGGTCCGGAAGAACGCACTCTCGAATCGCTTCTCGCTCACAGGCTCGCTGTCGCGAGCGCCGGGGTCGGGTGAACCGCGACGAGCGCGGGGTCGTCCGGCTGCTCACCGCTTCGGTGTTTCACGAACAGCACGGGGACTCCCGCGTCCCTCGCCCGCCCGATCAAGCCGCTACACTTGTCGATCAGATCGTCCCCGTCCGATGTCACCATCGGTTCCGGCTCCACGTAGACGCGCTGCACGTCGATCACCAGGAGCGCCGCCGTTGAGCCCATCGAACCTCCCTACCCTTCACTCCGTCGTCGCGCGAAGCAGAGACCGGACCACATCGCGTCGATCGCCGCGATCTTGTAGTCGACGAACCTGCGCTCGAGGCCGAACGCCCGAACCGCTGCCTGGGACAGGTCCGAGGCGACGCCCGACGCCTTCTTCGGCCAACAGATCCAGAGCCTCCCGCCGTCGGCCAACGTATTCGCGGCCACCGGGAAGCGTTCCGCGAGCTCGTTTCGCGATCGCACGAATAGAAGGAGAACGTCCGGAGCTTCGCCGAGATTCGGGACCACGTGCGCGCCTTCCGGAAGGCGCGACAGCGCCCTCTCGAATCCTTCCGGCGCCCCGACGAGCCCGATGCTCGCTTCCGCTCGCACCCCGAGCTTCTTGACCAACGACGCGCCGGCGTAGGCATCCATCGCGCCGGGGACGACCGGATCGGTCGGCGCCTCCGCAATCGAACGCGAGAGCGCCTCGGCTGCCCGCGCCCAGTCGGTGAACGCGGCATCCGGCAGCAGCTCCCGCGCCCTTCGCGTCTTCTCAGAGTCTCCTTCGATGAAGACGAGCGGGACGCCGCGCGTCGACTTGTTTCGCCGGAGCCACCCGCCGAGCTCCCGCCCCTGCGCGGGCGCGCGGGAGAGATCGATCAGGTACGCGTCGGGCGGATCCTCCGCGAGCGTCTTCGGGTTCGCGCTGCGGTCCGTGTGGACGCGGACGGTGTGGCCCGCCTCACGCACGCCGTCCGCTCGCTCCTCCGCCTCGTGCGGCTCCCAGCAGACGAGGACCACCCGGCTCATCCGATCGCCCCACCCGCTCGCTCGACCGACCCCTTCGGTCCCGCCCCGAAGAACCGTTCGAGGCGACGGAAAGCGTTCAGCTCCTCCCGGTCGCCCAGCTTCGCCTTGCGGATCGCGCGGTCGAGGAGGTCGATCGTGCGATCGTAGAGCGGCCGGTCGACCGGATAGGGGATGCCATCCTTGCCCCCGTGGGCGAACGCGAATCGGGCCGGATCGTCGAAGCTCGGTGCAGCACTGTAAACCAGCTCCGCGACGAGGGCGATTGCGCGGAGCGTCTTCGCTCCGACCCCGGGAAGCATCAGCAGCTCCCGGAAGCCGGCCGGTTGCGCTTCGTACGTCTTCACGAACGCTCGGTACAGCCGCTCCGGAGCGATGTCGCCAAGCTCGATCTGGTGACGCCTCGGCAGCCTGAGGCTCTTGAGACGCGCCAGCTCCGCGACCACGGTCGTCGGCCGATTCGACGCGATCTCGACCGCCGTCTCGCGCGTCGCATCGCTCTCTTCGGCGACGAGGTTGAGCGAAGGCTTCCTCGCATCGCAGCAGACGGCGGCGTGCGGCTCGCAGACGAAGTCGTCGACGCGGGACGAAAGCCAGTGGTACCGACGAGCCATCCCGTTCGACTCGTTCATCCCCTGCTGCACGACGGCCCAGTTCTCAGCTCGGTCGAACAGGAAGACGTGATGGTAGATCTGGTATCCGTCTTGTACCGCCGCGCTGTCGACCTTGGCCGAGGTCCGACTCACGTCGACGAGCCGCTCGGCGTCAACCCCCGTGCGCTCGCCCCACGCCTCGATCTCGGCCGGGGTCTTCCGGGAGGTCGCCCCCTTGCCGCCGGCGACGAACAGACCGAGGTCCTCCTCCGCTCCGCGGATCCCCTCCTTGATCGCGCCGCACGTCGTCGTTGTCAGGCCGCTCGAGTGCCAGTCGAAGCCGAGGACGCATCCCGTCGCCTGGAACCAACCGGGATCGCTGACCCGGTCAAGAAGGCCCCGCGGCCCGTCCTCGAGAACGACCAACTCGACGATCGCGCGCGCGAGCTTCGCCATCCGCGCGAACAGCCAGCGAGGCGCGCGTCCGCGATGCAGGGGGAGTTCGGCCGTCCCGGTTCTCATGCGCCCACTCTACCCGATCTGCCGGGGACGGCACGGCAATCGAGACGAAACGGCTGCGCCTACGCTCGCGGGGGGATGATTCGATCGATCAGACCGTACTCAACCGCTTCTTCCGCCGACATGAAGTAGTCACGATCGGTGTCCTTGGCGACCTGCTTCTTCGTCTTCCCCGTGTGCTCAGAGAGGATCTTGATCAGCAAGTCACGCATCCGGAGGAGCTCCTCGGTCTGGATCTTGACGTCGGCCGCCATGCCCTGAGCCCCCCCGAACACCTGATGGAGGAGGATCCGCGAGTTGGGAAGAGCGGAACGCTTCCCGTTGGCGCCCGCGGTAAGCAGCACCGCGCCCATGCTCGCGGCCTGGCCGATGCAGATCGTCGCCACATCGCACTTGACGTATCGCATCGTGTCGTAGATCGCGAGGCCCGCCGTCACCGATCCGCCCGGCGAGTTGATGTACAGGCTGATGTCCTTCGACGGATCCTTCGCCGCCAGGAAGAGCATCTGCGCGATCACGACGTTGGCGACATCGTCGTCGAGCGCGTCGCGCAGGAAGACGATCCGATCCTCGAGCAGGCGCGAGTAAATGTCGTACGTCCGCTCGGCGTGGCCGGAGTGGTCGATTACGAATGGAATCTGAGCTGTCATGCCCCTCCCCCCTCCTTCGTTGGGTCGATCACGAGTCCTTGCCGACCGTCGTCCTTCGTCGGATCGATGATCCGCGATTCGCTCGGCTCGGAGACGACGGCCGTTTCGCGAAGAACGGCGAACACGCGCTCGTTCACCTTGCTCGCGCGGTAGTCGCCCCATCGATCCTCCGCCTTCAGCCGAGCGACGAAGCGGAGCGGATCCTCATCGATGCCCTTCGCCTCTTCGCGCGCGATCTCCTCGAGCGCCTCGTCGTCGACCGCGATCTTCTCCGCGGTCGCGATCTGCCGGAGGACGAGCTCTCGCCGCAGACGTCGTTCGATCGACGCACGCAGCTGTGCGCGCGCTTCGTCCTCGGTTCCGCCGCGCTCGGCGACGTAGTCGCCGAAGCTCATCGGACGCCCCTGCTCTGCGAGCGACGCCTCGATCCCTTCGATCTCCTCGGCCTCGAGATCCTCGAGGAACGGCTCGGGGAGCGGAATCGCCGCGTCCTCGACGACCTTGTCGAGGGCGGCCGTCTCAACCAGCTCGCGATAGCGCCCCTCGCGCGCCGCGCCGATCTTCACCTCAACGTCCGACTTCAACGCATCGAGCGACTCGAATCCCGCATCCTTGGCCAGCTCGTCATCGATCTCGGGAAGAACGATCTCGCGGAGTCCGAGCACAGCGAGGGTCGTTCGCAAGCGACCGCCGTCCGGCTTCTCGATATCGATCTCGACGTCATCCCCGACGCGCACCCCGACGAGCGCCTTCATCGCCGGATGCTCGCCGTCCGCTCGGGTGTCCCACTCCCGCTCGCCCTCGCGAACGTGAACGATGTCTCCGTCCGAGATGACGTCGCCGTCCTTCTCGGCGAGCGTCGCGAACTGGGACTGCACTTCGGCAAGCGCTTGTTCCACGTCTTCATTGGTCGTGGGCGGAGCCGCGGGAACCTCGACCTCGCGGCCGCGGTACGCCGGAAGCTCGACCTTAGGCAGCACCGAGAACGATGCTGTGAACACGAACGGCTCGGCTTCGGCGAACGAGGCGACCTCCAGCTGCGGTCGTGAGACCGGGCGCAGGTCGAGATCGACGAGCGCTTCGGGGAGATGACGACGCTCCAACTCCTCTTGCGTCTCTGCGATGAAGCTGTCACGGCCGAAGCGCGACTCGAGGACGTTCCGAGGAACATGGCCCTTGCGGAACCCCGGAATCCGGATCTCTCTCGCGTGTCGCCGATAGACGGCGTCCAGCTCGTCCTGGAATGCGGCCGGCTCGACGGTCACGCGAACCGTCGCCTCGGTCGCCTCTCGCTTCTCGATCTCGTAGTGCGCTTGGGTTGTCACTTCTGGTCTGTTCTCCCATCGGGTCTGAGTTCGCGCGGATTATACGTTCCGCCCGATCGACCCACAACAAAGCCCGTTCGGAACGGTCTTTAGGTGAACACGGACAGAAGCCAGCGGGTGCCGAGCAGAACGCGCCAGAATGCTTCGACGCCGGCGAAGATCGGGCGAAGGGCCCCGAGGTACAGGGCGACGATGAGGATCAGGAAGCCGTACGGCTCAATCGACACGAGGATTCTCCGCCCCCTCGGGCGGAGGAAGTACATCAATACGCGCGAGCCGTCGAGCGGCGGGATCGGCAGGATGTTGAACGCCGCGAGAATCAGGTTGTAGATGACGAATGCGCTCAGGAGGTAGAAGACCCATTGGAGCAGGTTCCCGAGGAAGCCGACGTTCCCGAACAAGACCTCGGACGGCACGGCCAGGAGGATGAGGCGCCCGAGGCCGGCCGTCGCCACGGCGAGGATCACGTTCGTCGCCGGCCCGGCGAGCGCAACGTACAGCATCCCCCGAAGCGGGCTGCGGAAGCGCGCCGGATTGATCGGAACCGGCTTCGCCCAACCGAACAGCGGGACGTACCAGCCGAACAGGAATCGGAAGACCGCGAGTGCCACCGGGACGAGAATCGTACCGACAGGATCGACGTGGGCGAGCGGATTCAGCGTCAGTCGCCCCCGATCGCGCGCGGTCGTGTCTCCGAGGCGCGCGGCGGTGTAGCCGTGGGCGACCTCGTGAAGAACGATCGCCATGAACACGGCGATCAGCGACAGAAGGACTTCCAGAATCAAGTCGAAGCTCATCGGCGCTCCCTCGGATCCAAGTCGACGACGAGTGTATCCTCGTTCTCGACGATTGCCAGACCGGGGGGCGCTCCTTTCGGCTTCCGAACGCGCTTCGCCGCCGCGACCGACACCTCGACCCGTCGCTCCCCCTTGGCGCCCGAGTGCCGTGCGGCGAGTCGGGCCGCCTCCTCCAGCACGTCGTCGGGAATCTCCCGCCGCCCACCTCGCCGGATCACGACGTGCGCCCCCGAGACCCCGCGCGCGTGCAACCACACGTCGTCGGGAGACGCATCGCGCAGGAGGCGGTCGTTGTCGGCCGCGTTCCGTCCGACGAACACGCTGTACCCGCCGATTGTGAACCGCCGTCCTCCGGCGACCCCAGGTGCTCCGTCGACATTCGTAGGCGGGAGGAAGCCGGCCGCCTCTGGCGGCAGCTTCCCGCCAGCGCCGACCGCGTCGATCGCTCGTCGAAGCGTCGCGATCTCCCGGTCGACCCGTGCCAATCGCTGTTCGACGCGCGGACGTCCTCGAACGAGCCTTCGCGCCCGACGATAGAGGCGTTGCGCGTTGCCAATCGCCGTCAGGGTCGGATCGAGGCGAATCTCGATCTCCGCCTCGGTCGCGGGATCGGTAACGGAGACCGAGGCGCTCTTCCCGGGAAGAGCGGTCCGATGGGTCAGGAGCAGGTCGGCGTGATGGCGCAGTCGCTCCGCGTCCTCCGACGCGACGAGCCAGTCGCGCAGCTTGTCTGCCGTCCGCAGCCGACGGGAGAGCGCCCGAGCGAGATGCGCGGCCTCCGCTCCTTCGTCGACGCCCTCCGAGCGAAGGCCACCGCGCCGTTCGACAACCCGATCGAGCGCTTCGGCAAACGTGGAGACTCGCTCCGCCGGCGGCGCGAGCGGATAGAAGGTCGCCCGCCCTCCGTCTGCGTCGACGAACGGGGAGGGCGCTGCGATGTAGTCGACGAGCTCCGCGAGTTTGGCTCGGATCGCGACCCCGAGATCCAGCGACCGAGCGTCCGCCCGCGCGGCGCGCACCACGTCGTCCGCCGTCTCCCGTCCGACGCCGTCGACGGTCCTGGCAAGCGCCCGCGCGACGTCGCCATCGGACAGCAGCGAGGCGACGGCGTCAGTGCTGAGCGCGCCCGGATCGTGCTTCTCCTGTCGCGCGAGGGCTTGGTGCGCGGCGCCCGGCGCGTTGCGGGCGTCCCGCCGCATCTGCCCGACGACCGTACCGTCGCGCACGATGAGGAGGTTCCCACGCGGCCCGATGAGTTCCGCAACCAGCTCGACCGTCTCTGCGCGAGATCCCTCGACGCGCTCGATCTCGACCGTGACGACCCGATCCCACCCAGCCTGACGGACGGCGACGATTCTCCCGCCGCGCAGGTGCTTGCGCAGCTGCATCGCGAACGTCGACGGCTGGCGAGGATTGGCGATGGCAAGCGATGTCAGGTGAATCGACGCCCCTCGCGGGGAGATCAAGATTCTCGGTTTCCCGGATCCCGACACGCGGAGGACAATCGCATCCCGCGTCGGGTGATGCGCGGTCTGAATGAACCCGCCCTCCACCGCTTCGCGCAACTCGCCGAGGGAGGCGGCGATCGCCAATCCATCCATGCTGCCTCCGGTTGAAGGCTTCTCAGGCCCTCTCTATAATCCGCACGATTGTACTGCCGGCGTAGCTCAGTGGTAGAGCAACGGTTTCGTAAACCGTAGGTCGGAGGTTCGACCCCTCTCGCCGGCTGTTGGGTGGGGAATTCTCAGCGGGCCGGAGGTGCGACGCGCGCACCTTCCAGGACCGTCGAGCGTCCGGGACCGCAGGCTGTTCGCCGTTCACCCTCAGGTCACTCCGCAGCCCACGAAGCGAGCAGAACGTCCTCGATCTCCTCCAGCAGCGGGGGGAGCATGCTGTCCGAGTTCTGGAGCACGATCAGGACTGCGTCCTCGGGCGGGTAGCTCCAGACGATGCCGATGTGGCCGCCTCCGTTGCCCCCGTGTCCGACGCGCGACAGTACCCCGCAATCGTCGAACCGAAGCTCGAGTCCAAGGCCGTAGTCGTGCGTGGCAATCTGGCCTAGCGCGTCTCGTGTCACGGTCGGCTCCGTCATCTCGGCAAACGTCGCCTCCGAGACCACGCGCCCCGATCGAAGGGCGGCTTCCCAGACGAAGAGGTCGGAGACCGTGCTGAACATCCCGTAGCCAAGACCGAGGATGTCTTGCGACGGCTGAGTGAACATCGCTTCCCCTTGCCAGTAGGCCCTGTGATATCCGGCCAACTGGTCCGGTTCGCGCTGGATCCGATACCCGGTACTCGTCAGCCCGAGCGGACCGAGGAACGCCTGCTCCACGAACGCTTCGAAGGTCGTCCCGGCAATCCGCTCGACGATGTAGGCGAGAACGAAGTACGCTGCGCTGCTGTAGACCCAGTCTTCCCCCGGCGCGAAGCGGAGCCTCGTCGGCGTGATGAAACTCATCACGGCCTCCGAGACGAGCACTCCCTCGCCCAAGTGGTAGGGGATGCCGGCGAGACTGCAGATCCCGGAGGTGTGGTTGAGCAAGTGGCGGATCGTGATCCCGGACCAGGCTTCCGGAGCATCCGGCCAGTAGGCAGCGATCGACGCATCGAGGCTCGCCCTCCCCTGCTCGACCAGGCGAAGCATCGCCGCCGCCGTGAACTGCTTGGCGATCGACCCGACGAAGAACTGGTGCTCCGAGGTGAGGGGACCTCGCTCCTCGATGTCGGAGATCCCGAACGCCTCGATCCATGTCGTCTCGCCGAACCGAAGTCCGACGACCAACCCGGGACTGACGTCATCGCGGATGTACGCCTCCGCAAGGGTTCGCACCTCGGCGATCACCGCATCGGCCTCGGGAGAGGCGAAGAGCGCCCCGCTTCCTGTCACCAACACGAGGAGCGACACCAGGAACGACGCCGGCGCCGCAGCGCAGCGACCGGACCTCATGGGCAACTCCAGCAGGGCGCGCAAGGAAGATCGGGCGTGGCCCTGCTCGCTGTGTCCATGGCGAACATCTACGGTGACGGCGTCTCAGGATCGTCACAGCGCTGCCTTCGGAGGGCCTCCGCCGTCGACGCGGGGCAAGCTGACCTCGGCTGCCGAGGGGCGTGAGCGCTAGATGCTGCAGGAGGCGCAGCCACCGTAGGAGAAGGCGGCGGCGATTTCACCGTCCGGCGTCGTTAGAATCGCCCTCCCCCCCTTGTCGTTCCAGATCGGAACCCGTGAGCGCCAGTAGAGATCGCTTGCCGTGTCCTCGCCGCGGCCGGTGTGCACGGCAACTTGGGCGCCCGCAGTGAGCGTGAACCCCTCGGGGAACGTGTAAACGGCGCCGGATTCGTCGGCCAGCGTCCACCCCGAGAGGTCGATCGGCGCGTCTCCGCAGTTCCGGAGCGTCGCCACCTCGCCGTCCAGATCGGCCAACGGCGCATACTCAAACGGCGTGACGAACTCAATTGACCCGTCCGTCGAGTATCCCAGGCTGCGCATCTCCCCCTCGCCGAGAAGAAGCGTCGCGCCGACGGCAATCAAGCCGACCGCAACCGCCATCAACAAGAATCTGGGCATCGCAGAACCCTCCTCGGTGGGCACCCTCCGTGAAAGGATAGAGGGGCAAGGCGCCCGCCGCCACCTTCCGCCTTCCTAGGGAGCCGTCTCCAGCACGGCGATGCTCTCCAGTTTGCGGCCAACGTGGAGCAACACGATCAGCCCGCCGTTCTCGTCGAAGACCCGCAACATGTCGTCGTTGGAGGTCACGTAGACGTTCCCGGCCGAGTCGACCGCGAGCCGGAAGGGCCTGTTGAAGGAGGCGAATCGCCCTACGTGCGACCCGTCCGGAGCGAAGCGGAGAACCTCATCTCCGTACGGATCGGTCGCCAGCAGATCACCGTTCGGTAGGAAGGCTTCCTCGAACGCCGTGATGTACGTGGGATACCCGCCCTCGCTGCGAAGGCGCGAGAACCTCGAGAGATCCTCGTCCCGCAGAAACGGGGCAACCTTCAATGGGGTTGGATTCGTAACGACGCAGAGAGACGGATGCGGATTGATCGCGTCGGTCAGAAGACCCCCGGCGTACGGGCCGCTGGGGACGTACCGAAGCTCGGGGGACCGACACGAATCCGCCTCAACCGGGAAGATGTCGAAACACAAGGGGTCGATCAGGCAACGTGCGGGCCCCGGGCTCTCGGCCGTTGCGTCCTCAATCGCCCAGATCCCCGCGAAATCAACCGGGCAGGCTCCTCCGACACAGACGCCGGAGCAGATCATGTTGCTGAAGTAGAGCGTCCCGTCGGCACCAAACGAGAGTTCCGCCGGGTAGAGGGCCTCCTGTTCCACCACAACCTCCCAGAACGCGCCGTCGGGATCGATGCGAAGGATCCGGTGTCTGAACGTATCGGAGAAGTACAGGAGGCCGTCGGGTCCCGCCGTGAGACCGAGAATGAACCAGTCGAAGTGGTCGTGGAAGACAGGATACGCGGTGATCTGCCCCGTCAGCTCATCAACCGAGATCTCGAAGATCGTGTCCTCTTCGTTGGAGAAGAGCCTACATCCGGCCACTCCCGCTTGGCCGAGCCCAACGAAGCTTCCTCCCAAGGCAAGGCAGCCGGCAAACCACACGACAAGCAGACGGCGCATTGAAACCTCCTCGAAGCCCGTGTTGGCAAGAGAATCCTACGATGCGTCTCTCAAGCGTCATGCCCCCGGCAAGCGGGGCGCGAAGCTACGTTCCTCGCACAACGCTGGCAGGACACACGTCTGCTCGCAAACGGCCACACGACGCACACTTCGCAGCCTGAAAGCGGCTAGCATTGAGCGATTCCGGCGGATTCCGTCGACAAAGGGGTGAGAGAGAGTGAACGATCTAGGGAAAGTGGCGGTCATTGCCGCCATCATGGGTGCAATCCTTCTCGTGGGGGTGATCGTCGCACCGCTCCGCGGCGGGCCCACCGTCGAGCCGATCGTCGTCGAGGAAGAGTCGCCAGAGGAGGTCACGATCCTCCAGGAGGACACGCTCGAGCTGCTCGATCCCGTCTACTCGGAGAAGGCGGTCTTCCAGGACGGGACGATCCGCATCGCATTCGACGCCTCCTACACCGACGCCGGACTGCAGAGCCGTCTCCCGTTCTGGCTTCACAACGTATCCGGCAGTGTGATCAACGTGCTGTGGGACCGCTGCTCAATCCAACTCCCCGGAGGGAACACAGTCAAGATCCTCAGCGAACAGGCGCTCGGCAGCTTTGGAGGCTCGGGGGGAACGATCGCCATCGCGCCGTCTGGCGACCTATTCGACGCGATCATCCCCGTCTCTGAGTTCGTGTGGGATGGGGACACCGACTGGAGCGTCTCCACCGGCATCCTCGACGCGGGGACGTTCACGCTCGTCCTCACCATCGAGTGCGCCGAGCCGCGCGCCCGCGCCGTCTGCGAGCAAGCCGGGAAGCGAGTGATCGGGCCCGACGGATGCGAGGTCGCTCCCGAGCGGCCGGTGATCCAGAGGGCTATCGAGCACCTCTGCGAGGGACGATCGATCGTCTACTACACGTTCCGGTTCATCGTTCGCTAGCGATTGTCGACTGCGGGATCCGCGAGACCGCAAAAGCGGGAGGTCCTGGCTAGGACCTCCCGCTTTCTTCTCGGCTCCCACTCGGTTTGCCGACAACGCGTGTTTTGCTGTAGTCTACACGATGACCTAGGGACCTATCGGTGCCAAAGGGAGGTGATCGAGGTGGTCCGCAAGAGCGAAGTCACGACGTTGTCGATCTACATCCCGAAGAGCAAGCTTGATAGGAAGCCGATCGAGCGGCTTGAGCGCCTTGCCAAGCGATTCGACCGGTCCATCAACTACCTCGTCGTCGAAGCCATCCTCCAGTATCTCGACCGCGAAGAGCGGAAGAAGAAGTAGCCCGAGACGACCCGTCGCTCGGGTCGCTGCGTTGCCGCGCACGTCGCGGCCCGATCGTGTGGGACCGGATCACTCAGCACTGGTCCACCGCCCGTCGCCGTTCCACCGGTTCCTGATCCCCTGCACTTCTCCCCTCAGCGATGCAGCTTCCGCGCTGCGATGAACGCAAGACCCCTCGCCGTGAGAGCCGCCGCGGTTCGATTGACCGCATCGTGCTTGTCGAGGAAATTGCGCTCCATCGCCTCCATCAGTCCCTGCGCTTCGATGTCGCTCTTCGGGACGAAGTAGTCGAGGATGTCGGTCGGGTGGTCGCGCTGCGCGTCGATCTCGGGCACTCCTCCCTCGTGCTTCGCGGAAACGTTCGCCACGTGATCGGCAAGCTCGACGAGCTCATCAAGCCGATCGTACGGCTGGATGACGATCGACTTCTGCGTCTCGGTGATGTGATGTTCGAAGCGAACGATCTCTTCGAGCCCCAGCGCGCGTCGAATCGCCGCCCCCTTTTCGATCGTCGCGTTGTCGACCGAGTTCGCCCAATTGAATCCGATCAACGACGTCGTTCCGTCGCCGCGGGAGAAGAGCTTGGCACCGAGGAGCGTCCACAGGGCCGCGTACGGGTTGTCGTTCCCCATGTAGACGGAGATCTTGAACTCCACATCGATCCCAACCTTGTGCATCAGGTACGCCAGGAGAACGGTCCCCGGATTGACATTCAGAACCTGCCGAATTCCGTACTCGGTGTAGTAGCCGAGGAACTCGTCGACCCACCGTAGAGCGTGGTCGTTCGGCTGACCGACGCCGCCGAAATAGCCGGTGATCGTCTCCGGACCGCCGAGGTGGACGTTCGATCCGTCGGTTCCCTTGGTATCGAGCGTCTCAACGTAGCTAGCGCCGACCACCTGCATTGCCGCGGCGACGGCGAGGGTATCGCCGTTGTCGGCCACCTGCTCCGCCATGCTGCGCACGCGGATGAACCGGCCCGGTATCAACTCCCGGTTGTCGATCGCCTGTCTCGCCTCGGCGATCAACCACGGAAAGAACTGCAGCGCGCTGATCTCGAGCGTCACCGGGTGTCGTTCGTCGAAGGCGACCGAGCCGGCTCGGTCGCCGAGAACCTTCGCCCGATAGTCCTCGATCGAGACGAACGCCCCAGCGTCGCGCTGTTCGATCAGCCAGGCGACGTCGTCCGCGTACGACGAGCCGCTCTCCTTGAGACGCCTCATCAGGTTCGGAAGCTCTCTCGCTTCGGACGCCTTGGCGTTGATCGCCTCCGGGCCACCGTGCTTCTCGACGATCGCGAGAAACTCGTTGATCACCTCGGATTCGGGACTCAAGAGCAGATCGTTGATCTGTCGGAGGGCCGCCTCGTCGATCGCCAGCTTCTGCCGCAGGTCGCTCATCGCTCCTCCTTGCCGTTCCATCGGACGCCTACTCGAATTCCTTGGCAAGATCGCCGAATCCGGGGGCTTCATCCTTCAGCATGTGATAGCAGTGCTCGTCCGCCGGGAACGCACCGGCCTTGACGTCAGCGACGTACGCGCGCATCGCCTCGGTCACGACCTCGGCCACGTTGCAGTACTTCTTCACGAACTTCGGTGTGAACGCTTGGAACTGCCCGATCAAGTCGGAGACGATCAACAGCTGCCCGTCGCACTCTCCGCCCGCGCCGATGCTCAGGACTGGGATCGCCAGCTTGCGCGCGATGAACCCGGCGACCTCCGGCGGAACCGCCTCGAGGAGGAGCATCTGCGCGCCCGCCTCTTCGATCGCCAGGGCATCTTCGATCAGCAATCGAGCCGAGTCGATCGTGCGCCCTTGCGCCTTGTGCCCACCGAGCTGGCCGGAGCTCTGCGGGGTCAGTCCGATGTGTCCGCAGACGACGATCCCCGCATCGAGAATCGCCTCGATCCGGCTGATGACGCGCAGGCCGCCCTCCAGTTTCACCGCGTCAACGCCCGCTTCCTTCAGAAACCGTCCCGCGTTCCGTGCGGCCTCCTCATCGCTGACCTGGTAGCTCATGAACGGCATGTCGCCCATCACGAACGTGTTCGGCGCCGCACGTCGCACCGCCTCGCAGTGCACGATGCACTGGTTCATCGTCACCGGAACCGTCCCCGGATACCCGTAGACACACATCCCGAGGGAGTCACCGACGAGGAGCATGTCCAGCCCCGCCGCCTCGGCGAAGGCCGCCGTCGGGTAGTCGTACGCCGTCAACCAGGCGACCTTCTCCCCATCGGCCTTCATCTTCTGGATCGTGTGGATGCTGTGCTTCCGCTTCTCCCCCATCGTGGATCTCCCTTCCACCATGTCGATAGCCGTGACTGGATCGGACGACGTCTGCGCTCGAAGGCTACACGCGCACACCCACCTCCCGCAACATCAGGACGAGCCGGCAGAGCGGAAGCCCCATCACGTTGTAGTAGTCCCCGGCAATCCGATCGACGAACGCGCCCGCCCGGCCCTGAATCGCGTAGGCACCCGCCTTGTCGTCTCCCTCGCCGGTATCCAGGTAGCGTTCGATCTCGTCCGATTCAAGGTCACGGAACCGGACCACCGTCTCCTCGGCCGCACGAGTCTCGGCCCCAGTCCACGTCGAGAGGACACACAACCCGGTGACGACCGCATGCTCCCGCCCGCTCAGCGCCTCGAGCATCCGTCGTGCCTCGTCACGTGAGCGAGGCTTGCCGAGAACCTCCTTGCCGAGGATGACGAGGGTATCCGCTCCGATGATGACGCCGACGTGCCGCTCGGCGATGTCGCGCGCCTTGGCGCTCGCTGCGTGAACCACCCGCTCCCGAGGCTTCCCCTCCACCGGTTCCTCGCGCCGACTCGGGACGATGAGGAACTCGTCGACGATGCGCGCGAGAAGCTCCTTCCGGCGCGGGGAGGCCGAGGCGAGAACGATCGTCATCGGTCGCGCGGCCGGCAGCCGGCAAGATCAGATCCCACGACCACCACCCGGGGCTACGGGAAGGTCGCCCCGCTCGAGCTGTAGAAGATCTCGAACGGTTGCCCCGGATCCGCCCCTCTCGGCAGGCGGATCACGCCGGCGACGAGCCCGTTCGCGGAGATCCGCTTGGCTCCGACGAAGTCCGGCGTCAGCTCGACGAACGACGCCGAGCTGAAGAAGACGTAGTTCGTCCCCGACTGACGTACGAAGAAGTTCCACGGCGAGAACCCGACCCCGGTCGGCGAGAACGCCCAGACCATCACCGCCCCAGTCCCGATGAGCGGCTCCAGCCGCTCGACCAGGTCCTCCCCGAGCGCGCTTCCACGGATGCCGTCTTCGAGTCGAACGTAGAGGAGGCGCAGAATCTCGTCGTTGAAGTGCTGGATCTCGAGTGCCTCCACGTCCTCCGGCGGAATGGCAAGCAGCGTTGACAGCGTCTCCGACGAGAAGTCAGGAAGCGAGAGAACATTCTCCAACGTCGCCACGTCCTCAAGCGGCGCCACCTCGATCGGTTGGTGCGACGCTGTTGCCGCCGCCGGTCCTGTTCCAGCCGTCGTCGCAGTCGCAGACGCTGCGGCAATCGAGAAGCTCGCTCGCTCCCCGTTGTAGAGGAGCTCGAACGGCGCTGTCGGATCGATCGCCTCCCCAAGGACGAGGATCCCCTCGGAGCCGGATCCTTGGGCTGCGCCAGCGGGGTTCACCTCGAACCGTCCATCGAGGAAGCCCGACGTGATCTCGGTCCATGCATCCCGCCCAGGGAGGAAGCTCTCCCCACTCGCGGGTCGAACCGAAATGCCGATCGGGTCGAAGTCGAACTCCGACACGACGCTCTTGATGTTCGGGTTGACGTAGATCGCGTTCTGGCCAACGTACGGAAGGAGCTGGGCGCGAAGCGCTGGAGAGATCTTGCTCGCGAACGTCCGGTCGTTGACGAATACGAAGACGATCGTGAGTTCGATCCCGTCGACGTCGATCTGGATGACGCTGACAAGATCGATGTCGAGGCCCGTCTCCCGCGCGAATCGTGCCCGATCGTCAGCGATGCCCGCAGCGCAGGCCAACCCAACAAGAAGGGAGGACACCAGAAGTATCCTCCCCAGGAAGCCGATTCTCATTCTACCCTTCAGTTGCCGTCCCTGTTGCGTCCGCACGACGGGTCGACCTAGCACCCGCCGCCGCACCACCAGCCCGCGAACGCGAAGACCCAGAACGCCCAGAAGAAAGCGAGGAGCATTCCAGCCGTGATCTCGATCGTGATGGGCATCGGCCACCTCCTTAATCCTGCCGCTAGGATAGCACGCCCCCGGAACCCCGACAAGATCCCACTTGAGAGAACGTCGTCTCGGACATCTGTCGGCGACCCCTGTTCGAGACGCACGCCCTACCGACACTCAATCGGCGGAGCTCCCTGCACGCGCTCGGCAGGCACACGTATCAACTACCCTTCGGATCGCCACTCGTGTCATCGCCCCCGAAACCGCCACTGCAAGCCGTCTGTGAGCCCCATTACGGACAGCTGTCTCGCGCCAAGGCGCGCGCTGCACCCGCTGGGCGGACCGGGCACGGCACTTCCCTTACCATCACCGTCGCACGGGAGGGGCAATGATCGAATCGAAGGCAACGACGGCGCACCTCGATGCGCTTCTCGAACAGCACGCAGCGTCGATCGGCCGCGCCGTCGATCGATTCGGGCTTCCCCTGCACGTTCTCTTCCTCGACGAAATGGAGCGGAACGCGCAGCGATTCGTCGACACAACGGCTCGGCTCTACCCCCGCGCGATCGTCGCGTTCGCCGCCAAGTCAAACCCGTGCCGGGGGGCGCTCCGTGCCGCGAGGACGTTCGGTCTCGGCGCCGACGTCGCGTCCGAGTACGAGCTCCGCGCCGCTCTCGAGGAAGGCATCGACCCCGCGAGGATCGCGTGCAACGGGAACGCGAAATCGGACGCGTACCTCGTCGACGCCATCGTCGCCGGAGCCCTACTCGCCGTCGACAACGAGGACGAGCTCGACCGACTGACTGCCATCGCCGCCGCCGCCGGCCGCGTCCCGACCGTCCTACTGCGCTTTCGCGGAATGCCCCTCTCCGGGCTGACGTCCGACGACCAGACGACGGCCTCCGATTGGACGAAGTTCGGGTTCCACGTCGACGAGGCGGACGGCCTGTTCGATCGACTCCGCGCGAGCGGCGCGGTGCGCTTCGGCGGAGTATCCGCTCACATCGGCACTCAGATCGCCGATCCGTCCGGATACGAGCGCCTCCTCGGGCATCTTCTCGAGCTGGCCGAGCACGCCCAAGCCTTTGGACTCCCCGTCTCCCACGTCGACATCGGCGGAGGATTCCCCGTCCGGTTCTTGCCGGAGTCCGAGTGGAAGGCGTTCACAGGTCGCCTCCTCGCCCGAGTTCGAGGCGAGACCGCGCTCGACGGGTCGGTGACCTGGAACGATCATCCGATGGGCTACGCGCACGTCGGCGAGTCGTCGTCGCCGGAGAGTCCAGTCTGGATCGGCAAAGCCTACTGGACAGTCGCTCCGGCGGAGGAGATGCTCGAGCACCTCCTGCGGTACCGGTTCGCCGATGGCCAGTCGACGGTCGACCGGCTCGACGCGCTCGGCTCGCCGACGTTGATCGTCGAACCAGGCCGATCCCTCGCCGCCACCGCCGGCATCACGCTGACCCGCGTTGCGGGCATCAAGCGCGTCCTGGGACACGCGGTCGTTTCCCTCGACCTGGGGATCAACAACCACGGCACGAACCTGATCTCGCCCGACATCTTTCCCACAGCGGTCCACCCGCGGCGAGAGGACGATCGCACCAGGGAGGCGTTCCTCGCCGGTCGCCTCTGCTTCTCGGGTGACATGATCAGCAAGGCGAAGGTTCCGCTAAACCGCCTCCCCGTCCGGGGAGATCGCTTCGTCCTCTACCACACCGGAGCCTACGGCGCCGACCACTTCGCGTCGCACAGCTGCGGATTCCCGCGTCCGGCGAAGATCGCCATCCGGCGGGACGGAGCTGTCGAAGTCTGGCGACGACCGGATCGATTCGAGGACGTGTTCGGGTCGGCGGACGACTCGCTCCTCCTCGACGCGTAGCGTCCGCGCAGACCGTCGCTACGCCGAGCGCGTTCGCTTCGGCCAGCGCTGGAACGAAAGCAGACTCACCAGCCGGAACCACGCCGTCGCAGCGAGTGCAGCGATCGCGATCCTCCACAGCGCCCCCGGCGGATACTCGAGGACGCCCAGTCCCTGGCCGGCGTCCTCGTTGCGCTCCGGCGCGTAGCTGACACCTCGCATCAGGACCGCCGGCGTTCGCTCAATCGTCTGTCCCATCACCAGCCCGGCAAAGCCCGCGATCGAGTCGACGACCACGTCGAGTCCGCCGGAGCGAGGGACGCCGAACAAGTCATCGCTGAAGGTCTCGCGGGTCGTCGGATCGATCCCGGCGTAGCCGATGGCGAGGTCCTGGGAGCCGAGGCGGCCGACGCAGGTGACGGTGTCGGTGACGATAACGGCGACCTCCGCCCCGAAACGCGCCGCAGCCTCGTCGCGGATGCCCCTCGCCATCGCGCACGGATCGCGCGGGAGAACGCTCACGTAGCCGTCGGGCGAGTTCGTGTGATCGATGCCCGCCTCGTCCAGATACGCAGCGTGCGCACGAACGACGAACGTGAATCGATTGACACTCCCGTAGCCTCTGAGCATCGCGTCAGGATTCGGCGTTCGATCGATCATCATCCGCCGAACGCTCGGAATCCGCAGGACGCGCGCCATCGGGAGTACGAGGAGAACCTTCCCCGTCTCCATCAGGATCTGCAGCTTCCGCGGATCCTTGCCGAAGGCGGCGGCGGCGAGCCGGGCCTTCCGCGACGGTCGAACGTCCTCGAGTCGGATCAGCCCGCCGTCGAAGAACGAAGCCACCTTCGAGCTGACGACAAGAATGTCCCCGTCCCTCGGCTCGAGGCCGTTGTCGGTGAGTGCGTCGCAGAAGAACGAACCGGCGCTCTGACCGTTCGTCTCTTCCGGGCGAATCGCCTCGGGCACCGTAACCGGCGAAACGATGATCTCGGGCATTGGCAGCTAGGATCCCCCTCCGTTCGAGTATACCTCGCGCCCCCCGCCGCTCCCGTCCGCCGTCGTCGCCTCGAGCCGGTCACTCGGGGAGACGCGAACGAACTGAGCGAAGAGGACGGAGATCGCGGCGATTCCGACGCCGATCAAGAACGGAGCCTCGGACCCGAGCAGGGCCCACAGCGCTCCCCCGAAGGCGGGCATGACCACGGCGGCGATGTGTCCGATCGCCTGTTCGGCCGCCATGTTGCTCGTCAGCTCCTCCCGCGATACCGCGATCTTCTGCAGATAGGTCTTCAGACCGGCGTTGAAGCTGAACAGCACGCTGTCGATCGCGAACAGGGCGAACAAGATCGGAAGAACCGGCACGTACGCGTACCCGAGGAAGATCGGAATGAGCGCCACGTACGCGATCGTCAGCATTCGGCGCTCGCCGAACCGTGCGATCGCTCGCCCGATCCACTGATGCGCGTAAGTGTTGATCAGCGAGTTGGCCAGGTAGAGGATTGACATCACCTGGACCGCGACGTGGAAGTCCTTGACCAACAGGAACGGAGCAAACGTCGTCAGGATGTGCCGCCGACTCCCGGCGAGGAACGACAGGACGTAGAAGACCCAATACCGTCGCCGGAACCGCGCCTTCCGAAGAGGCGGGAGCGTGTGTCCGCCCGAGCCAAGTCGGAACAGGACGATCCCGCCGACGATCAGGATCCCGCCGACCGTCAGAAACAGCGACGGGTAGCCGATTCGCTCCACCAGAATGAGAATCACGATCGTCCCCAGGGCGCCCGCTCCCGCAGCGATCGTCCGCATCCATCCGAGCACTCGCGGCGCCTCCGACGGTCGCGCGGCCATCATCAACGCACCGTTCGACGCCGGCCCGAAGAAGTGGAATCCGAAGCTCATCACGAGCGTCGCCACCAGCAGAGACGGAACCGTCGTCGCCTGACCCGTGAGGAGGATCCCGATCCCGAGGAGGACGATGCTCGCCGCGATGATCCGCATCTCCGACAGGATGAGCGCGAGGAACGCGAGGGCGATCGACAGGAGTCCCGGGATCTCCCGAACGCTCTGGATCCACCCGAGCGCGTCCGGTCCGATCCCGATCCGTTCGACGGCGAAGTTGTTGAACGTCGCCTGCCAGATCTGGTGCCCGAACTGCAGCAGGAACCCCGAGACGACGAGGAACACGAACAGCCTACGGTTGTCGCGGATGAACTCCCTCATCGCATCGACTCACGCGCCGTCGATCGCGTCCTACGCACGAACCGAACCACTCGCTACCGCCACCGCATCACGATCGACTCGCGCGCGAACAAGCGTCCCGCAAGGGCCAGCATCAAGGCATCAAGTGCCGCCAGGCCTGCGGCGACGATCCCTGTGAGAAGCGGCGTAAACCAGACGAGGCCCGTCACCTGGACCGCGATCAGCGCGAACAGCGGCAGAACCACGACCACTGCCAGGGTCTGCGCGCTCTTGGCATCGCTCGCGCGAGACGAGCCGATCACCCCGAGGACGAAGCTCAGGATCGAGATCGTCGGCGTGAGGAGGAAGAGCGACAGGTACCAGGAGAGGGTGAGGACGTGACCGAGAAGCGCCCCCCAGCCGAGTGCGCCCGTGAGCAGGACGAACAGCCCCGCGCTCGCCCACGCGAGGAGGACGGCCGGGATCGCGCCGGAGAGGGTCTTCCCAACGAGGAGTTCCCACGTCCGCACCGGGGTCGCCAGCAGCGGCTCGAGGGTCCGCGTGATCTTCTCCTCGACGATCGACAGGGTCGCAAAGACGTTGGCGATCATCGCCGGAATCAGCAGGACGAAGAACCGGAACTGTGCCAGGATCAGCACGCGGAACTGCTCCACCTCCGTCAGCCCGTCGGCGGCCGTCGCCCCGAACGGGATCGTTCCCGGGGCGAGGAAGCGCGGCAGGACCCACGCGAGAAAGATCGCTTGACCGACGAGCAGAAGCGGGATCACGCCGCCGAACAGGAGGCTGGACGGCGTCTTCGCCATCCCGATCCACTCCTTGAGAAGGATGTTCCCCACGCGCCGGATCATGAGTCCTCCTCTCGCACGAGATCGAGGTAGACGTCCTCCAGCGATCGCGTCTCTTCGACGACTTCGAGCACGTCGACCCCGCGTTCGACGAGATCGGCGACGAGGCGCGGACGGCCTTGGGCCGGATCTGCGAGTCGGAAACGAACGATCCCATCGCCGGCGTCAGTCGCACTGAGGACGTACTCCTCCGCCTCCATGGCACGAACGACCCTCGGCTCCCACGCCGTCGCGGTCACGCGGACGACGCGCGCCTCCCGTGCCGCTCGCAGCGCGTCCGGCGTGTCGACGGCAACCAGCCGTGTGCGAAGGACGGCGATGCGATCGGACAGGTCCTCCGCCTCGGTCAGGTTGTGGGTCGACAGCAGAACCGCGCGTCCCTCGTGCTTGAACCCGAGGATCACCGTTCGCAGGTCCCTCGCCGCCTCGGGATCGAGTCCGGCCGTCGGCTCGTCGAGGAGGAGGGCACGCGGTTCGTGGACGAGCGCCCGCGCGAGGGCGAGGCGCTGCTTCATCCCCTTGGAGAACGTGCCGACGCGGTCGCGGCGCCGATCGGCGAGGCCGACCAGGTCGAGCGGCGCGCCGACCGCCCGGTCGACGTCCTGAAGCGGGTAGAAGCGGGCGAAGTAGGCGAGGTTCCGCTCCGCCGTGAACCGCTCGTAGAACCCGGGAGCCTCGGTGAGCAGACCGATCGCCTCGTGCGCCCGCGCAGGCTCGGCCGTCGGATCGATCCCGGCGACCTCGGCCCGCCCCGACGACGGCGCGAGGATCCCGGCGATCATCCGAAGGGTCGTCGTCTTCCCGGCGCCGTTCGGCCCGAGGAGCCCGACGATTTCGCCGCCGGCAACGTCGAGCGTCAGTCCGTCGACGGCGAGACGCTCTCCGAATCTCCGGGTCAGCTCGGCCGCACGAATCACGTCGAACTCCAGAGAGGTGCCGGGTAGGCGCCCGCATCGACGAGCGCTCCGATCCCCGCCCGCGTCCCCGCCAGATCCTCCCGGTAGGTCACCCCGTACCAGCGGTCCGACGCAAGGAGAACCCGAACGCGGGCACGTCCTTCAGCGACCAGCTCTCCGACGACGCTCGGAATGTAGAACTCCTTGTCGACGTCCGGATCGGCCTCCAGGAACGCCCGGAAGCGTTGATTGAACGACGCGAGGACCGCTGGCGCGAACCCCCACATGTTCATCGACGCAATCGCGTCCGCCGGAAGACGTTGCCACGTCGCGCCGTCGTCGGTGAACGCGATCGCCCCCTCTCGCTCGGCGACCCGCTTCCGCTCGACGATCGCCGCGAGGCGGTTGTCCTCGCCAACGCGGCAGATCCCGCGGGAGACCGCACCGTGCGCGGTCAGCGTCTGCGCGAGCGAGTAGCCGACCACGGCGTGCTCCTCACCCCCCTCGCCCAGGAATCGAGCGAGTAGGTCGTAGCCGCTGCGCCCGTAGAAGTCGTCGGCGTTGATCACCGCGAACGGTCCGTCGAGCGAGTCGCGACAGGCGAGGAGCGCGTGCCCCGTCCCCCACGGCTTGACCCGCCCCGGCGGCGGAGTACGACCGTCGGGAAGGTCCTCCAGCCGCTGGTGAACATACGCCACGTCGCATCGACCGCGAAGCGCGTCGTCGAACCGGCCTCGGAGGACTCCCTCCAGCTCATCGCGGATGACGAACACGACGCGCTCGAAGCCGGCGCGAATCGCGTCGTAGACGGAGTAGTCGATGATCCACTCGCCGTCCGGCCCGACCGGCTCGACCTGCTTCGCCCCCCCGTAGCGCCGGCCGATCCCCGCAGCGAGCACGACCAGCGTCAGCCTCGTCGTCCCTCGATCCATGCACCCTCCCTCGCGGCGGCAGAGTCTACGCCGCGGCGTGTCCCGGTGCGAGGCCACCGCGAACGTAACGTACGTCACGTTTCGCACCAAACCGAGCGAAAGCTGACGAACGAGCCGGCCGAGTCGATCGGGTAGACTCCGCCCATGCGTCCGCGGGTACTGATCCTCGACAACGCCGTCCACCGGCTTCTCTTCCGACCGCCCTGGCACTGGCGGACGTATCTGCGCGATGCGGATGTCGACGTCGTCAACGTCCCGTCCGGACGATCGATCCCGTCGCTCGACGCCTACTCACACATCGTGGTGACCGGCTCCGAGGCATCGATCATCGAACCCGCGGCGTGGTTCGAGCGAGAGGCCGAGATCATCCGCGACGCGGTCGATCGCGGGCTCGCCGTCCTCGGCTCGTGCTTCGGGCACCAGATGCTCGTCTACGCCCTGTCCGGCCCGGAGCACGTGCGGCGATCGTCGACGCCAGAGATCGGCTGGATCGCGCTCGAGAAGCGCGACGACGACGAGCTCCTCGCCGACGCGCCGGATCCCTGGCACACGTTCTCCTACCACTTCGATGAGGTCGTCGATCCCCCACCGCCGTGGCGCGTCCTCGCTCGGTCTGCCGGATGCCCGGTTCAGGTCATCCGGTACGGCGACCGACCGATCTGGGGGATTCAGCCCCACCCGGAACTCCCACTCGCCAAGGCGCGGCTCTTCCTCGGCGTCTACCTTCTGCTCGCGCGGCGCGAACGTCGCCGCCTCGTCTCGGCGATGCGGAAGCCGTCGCACGAAGATCGCGTCGCCGGCGCCATCGCCACCCGCTTCCTCGCCGCCGGCCGCGCTGGCTAGGGACGCTCGATCGGCTGGCAGGCCGGACAGACGAAGCTCGAGGTCGAGCCGGTCCTGATCTTCTCGATCGTCGTCCCGCAAGCGGGGCACGGTCTCCCCTCGCGATAGCCGACGAGCAGATCCTCCCCGGTGAACCCGCCCGGCGCTCCATAGAGGTCGAGCTCGTAGTACGCGCCTCCCTTGGCGATGCTCCGCTCGAGTTCGTCGCGGATGGCGCGATGGAGCGCCGCGACGTCGGCGTCGCACAGCGTCGGGATCGGTCGAAGCGGGTGGAGGTGCGCTCGGAACAGGATGTCGTGCACGTAGGCATTCCCGATTCCGGCAATCCGTTTCTGGTCGAGAAGGAACGCCTTCACCCGTCCTCGTCGTCCGTCGAGCGCGGCCCGAAGCCCCTCCAGCGAGACGTCGAGCGCGTCCGGTCCGAGGACGGCCGAGGGAGCATGGTCCGCCAATCCGTCGAGCGCCGCGAAATGCGCGTGACCGAACCACCAGAAGTTGATCGCCAGCGATTCGCCATCGTCGAAACCGATCCGCACCTTCCACTTCTCCGGCAAGCGCTCGGACGAGACGAGGAGAACCTCCCCTCCCATTCCGAGGTTGAGCAGGAAGAAGCCACGGCTCGTCTCGGTGATCACCCATTTCCCACGAGGGGTGACGTCGCGGATCTTGCCCCCCACGAGCCCCTTGCGAAACGCGCAGGCGGTGACATTGAGGCACTTCGGCTGCCGCACGTCGACCTCGACGATCGTGCGCCCGACGAGGGCGGCACGCATCTCGCGCGCACGACACGTGATCTCCGGCAACTCGGGCATGGCAGAACCTCCGTCGACCCCACTCTCGGCGATGCGCGTCTGCGAAGCGTCTCGCGCCGCGTGCATCGTCCTGCTCGTTGAGGATAATCCAGCGCGGTCCGGGAATCCGGAAGGAGCGAGGATGGGACGCGAACAGAAACGCCAGCGGGCGCGCGTCGCGAAGCAGCTCGAGCGACGCTTGCATCGAGCGCCGACCGACGAGGAGATCGAGAAGGCGCTCGCTGAGCTCCGCGAGACCCGCCGCAAGACGGTCGATCGGAAGAGAACCCCGTAGCCGAGCCGAGTCGCCCGGTCGCTCGCAGGCCGAAAGGATTGTCCAGATACCGGTTGCGCGCTCGAGAGCATCCGCCTAGAGTGCCGGCATGACGATCACAACACGCGGTGGCAGTCGTTCACCACAAGCGACCCTTCCACCCGACAACACGCTCTACCGCGCCCTCGTCGAGCGAGACCGGGCGTTCGAGGGCATCTTCGTCGCAGCCGTCCGGACGACCGGCATCTTCTGTCGCCCGACGTGCCCGGCGCGCAAGCCGAACCGCGAGAACGTTGAGTTCTTCTCCTCGGCCGCCGACGCCCTCGCCCACGGCTACCGGCCGTGCAAGGTCTGTCGTCCGATGGAGCCGGCCGGGAGTCCGCCCGACTGGCTCGCCTCGCTCCTCGACGAGGTTCACGCCGATCCGCGCTCCCGCCTCAAGGATCGCGATCTGCGCGCCCGCGGACTCGACCCGACCCGTGTTCGCCGCTGGTTCAACCGTCACCACGGGATGACGTTCCACGCATACTGCCGGCTCCTCCGGCTGGCCAACGCTTTCGGACGCATCCGTACCGGCGACGTCGTCACGGTCGCCAGGATCGGGTCGCCGCTCGGTCCGATGCTCGCAGGCGCGACAGACGAGGGCATCTGCCTGCTCGAGTTCGGCGATCGTCGGATGCTCGAGACGCAACTCGCACGCCTGAAGGGGCTCCTCGGTGCCGAGGTCCTTCCCGGAACGAGCCCGCACACCCGCCAGCTCGAAGCGCAGCTCGCCGAGTACTTCGCGGGAAGCCGGCGCTCGTTCGATCTGCCGCTCGTCCTTCGCGGGACCCCGTTCCAGAAGGCCGCCTGGGAAGCGCTCCTCGCGATTCCCTACGGCGAGACCCGCTCCTATCGCGATCAGGCCGAGGCGATCGGACGACCGTCTGCCGTCCGCGCCGTCGGTCGGGCCAACGGCGACAACCGGATCGCGATCGTCGTTCCGTGTCACCGCGTCGTCGGTGCCGACGGGCGCCTGACCGGATACGGCGGCGGCCTATGGCGAAAGCGGTTCCTGCTCGACCACGAGATGCGGCACGCGGCGCGGTAGCCCGCCGGTAGCCGTCCGAGTACCATCACTCCTTCAATCCACCCTGATCGGCTGCGGCCGACACGACGGGGGCAACGAATGGCGAAGGCGACGGCACGACACATCCTGGTCGACAGCGAAGAACAGGCACAGGACCTCATCCGCCAGATCGAGAACGGCGCTGACTTCGAGCGCCTGGCGGCCGAGCACTCGAGCTGCCCGTCGGGGCAGTCGGGGGGCGATCTCGGCGAGTTCGGGCCGGGGCAGATGGTTCCCGAGTTCGATCGCGTCGTGTTCAACGAGGCGGTCGGCGCAATTCACGGCCCGATCGCGACCCAGTTCGGCTACCACGTGATTGAGGTCCTCAGCCGGACCGACGACTAGCCGATCCCCACGTTCAGGACGAGAAGCCGATACCACGCACTCCCTCTGCGTCGCCCGGCTGTATAATGCGCTCTCAGGGAGGAGGAGACATGCGAACGCATCGATGGCTCAAGGGGATCTGTGTGGGGGCGGCCGTTCTCTCGCTCACCGGGTGCGCGTTGCTCAACGCGCCGCCGACCGCGCAGTTCACGTGGAATCCGTCCAGCCCGACGGCGCTGAGCGACATCCAGTTCACCGATCTGTCGACCGACACCGGTGGACTCCTCGGCGGCGGTGGAATCGTCTCGTGGCTCTGGGACTTCGGCGATTCCGGAAGCTCGACGGCCCAGAACCCGAAGCACACCTACGCCAAGGGCGGGACCTATACCGTGCGACTGACCGTCACCGACGACGGCGGCGAGACGGCCACATTCACCCGCCAGATCACCGTCACCGCAAGCCTCACCGGGATCTGGATCGGATCGATCACCGACCTCGGCGGCGGCCAGTGGGACCTAACGATGATCATCACGCACTTGGCGTCGGGGATGGTCACCGGCAAGATCCAGTTCGCCACGTTCTCGGAGGACATAACGTCAGGCTCGTTCAATCCGACTACGAGCGAAGTCCTGCTCACGTCACAGGCACTTCAGATGACGTTCCGCGGCACGCTGGACGCCTCGGAGACCCGGATGTCGGGGATGTGGTACAACTCGATCACCATGCAGCAGGGGCGAGACTGGTCGGTGATGCGCTAGGCGCTGAAGGTAGAGCCCCGCGATTTGTGAAAGCGACGAGCGGATCCTCGCTCGTCGCTTCTCTCGTCGCCCCATCGAACACCGTTGAAGGCTTCGTGCGTTCTGCGCTCTCTTCTTACAGATTCTACTGAAGTCGACCCCACGATGACAACCCGACGTCCGCCGGATACCGTCTGACCTCCAATCGCCCCGACGAACGTGCCGAAGGAGGATGGGATGAACGAGACGCTCCGGATCATCGACCGAAGGATGTCCCTGCGAAGGTATCAGAATCGGGGCATCACGCCCCAAGATCGAGGCCGCATCCTCAAGAGCGCGCTCCGCGCCCCGACCGCAGGGAACATGATGCTCTACTCGATCATCGAAGTTGCCGACCCTGCATCCAAGGCGCGCCTCGCGGAGACGTGTAGACATCCGTTCATCGAGGAGTCCCCGTTCGTCCTTCTCTTCCTCGCAGACCTGCAGCGCTGGTTCGACTACTTCGAAGCCCACGACGTTTCCGGCTACTGCGAACGCGAGAAGCTCCCCTTCCGCACTCCGGGGGCTTCCGATCTCCTGATGTCCTGCTGCGATGCGCTGATCGCTGCCCAGAACTCCGTCATCGCCGCGGAGTCCCTCGGGGTCGGTTCCTGCTACGTCGGCGACATCATGGGACACGCGGAGGTTCATCAGGAGCTATTCGCTCTGCCACCGTGGGTCTTCCCCATTACGCTCCTCTGCTACGGCTACTACCCCGACGACCTCACCCGGCGCCGAACCACACGCTTCGAGGAACGGTTCATCTGCTTCCGCGATCGATACAAGCGCCTGACCGCCCAGGAGTCGGAAGAGATGCTCGCCGGAGTCGAAGCACAGTTTGCCGACGCGCTCGAGAAGCGGGGCCTCTCGCTTGCCGAGATGACGTATCGCAGCTACACGGCGAGCGCACCTCGCCTCGAGGAGGCCCGCTCCGTTCGCCAGTATCTCCGCGCGTGGCAGGGCACCCGCGAGGGAAGCTCCGCCGACTAGCGGTCGACGTACCCCGCCTTCGCGAGCAACTGCACGCCGCGATCGACCTCCTCGATCGAGAAGGGCCGCTCGAAGTCGAGGGCGAGCTGGAGCGCGATCTCCTCGATCGATCGCGTCCCGTCGCAGAGTCCGAGGAGGCTCTCGGCGACGGCGCGATGCTCGGCGGCCAGCGTCTCGCGGAAGAACGCGTTCTCCTCCTCGTCCAGCCGCTCGGTGACGGTGTAGACGAGCGGACCGTCGACGATCCGCGTCGGCCGTGCACCCGACGACACCGAGTCGGCGAGAGCGTCATCCCCCAGGAGTCCGACGCCGTGTGCGTGCGCTGCACGGAGCGCGGACGCGTGACGCTCGACGACCCCGTCGAACGCATTCGGCAGATCACAGGCGAAGTCGGCGACGCGCTCCTTCTCGATCCGAAGCGCGATCTCGAGAAGCCTCCGCCCCTGCGCCCGGTCGAGCCGGCGCGCGAGCGCACTGGCGCGCGCCAGCGCACCGACCCCGAACGCGAGCAGCCACTCGAGGATCCGGTGCGGGTCGTCGCTCGTCGTCGTCGGGAGGAGGGCGAGGGTCGCGCACAGGATCCCGACCTGCCCGAGCCGCGACGGGTCGACCTTGTCGACCGTGTCATGGCTCGTATGCCAGTACGGATCGTCATGATGGACCATCACCGCCGGGATCCGGTGCGGGGCGGCGGTGAAGACGAGGTGGTCGCTCCCGCCGCACGGGACGTCGAAGGACCAGTGGAACGGGCGGCGCGAGCCGCCGGGGGCCACGGCGCTGAGCGACGCGACGCGGCGGGCGACCGGCTCGATGCACGCGTTCAAGTAGCTCGGCACGGCATTCGGCACGCGCGAGATCCGCAGCGGTTCCCCGATCTCGTCGGGGGACTGGCCGACCATGTCGAGATTGAAGACGAAGTGGGCGTGCGAGAGCTCGTCGACGTGCGCCGCCGACCAGGGAAGGGTCCCGTAGAACTCGGGAACCCAGACGAAGCGGACCGTGTGGCGAAGCCCGATCTCCTCGCGCAGCCGCTGCAGCGTTCGCGCCAGCTCGACCATCAATCCGGCACCCGACGCGTTGTCGTTCGCCGACTGCCGAGGGTGGCAGATGTGTGCCACGAGGATCGTCTCGCCCGCCTCCGGATCGGAGCCGCGAACGAATGCCTCCAGAACGCGGAGATCGCCGTCGACGAACGCCGCGTCGATCTCGCCCCGCACCGTCACCGCCTCGCGACGGAGGGTCTTCTGCAATCGATCGGCCGTCCGTCGGGAGATCGAGAACGCGGGGACCAACCCTTCGATCGCCTCCGCGCGAGGGAAGATGCCCTGGTACTGCACCAGATCGTGGTCGGCGGACGCACGCTCGCTGTCCGGGTAGGCGACGATCGCTACCGCCTTGCGCGACCCCGCCTGCTTCTCGACCTCGGACACACGGCCGCTGGCGAGGATCACGCGTCCATCGACCTCGGCGCCCTCGTAGCCGGCGTCGTCGGTCCCCGCCCCAACGTCGACGAGCTCGCCCTCGAACCGTCCGCCGGGCGAGTGAGCGACGACCCCCTGAGGCACCTCGTCGAACGAAACGAGGAGGCGCTCGCTCGGCGCGATCTGATGAAGACTCCCCGAGCGAACGTCCCACGCCGGCGGCGCCGTCCACTCGTACGTCTTCGCCTTCCCGTCCGCGGGATAGGCGTGCACGTTCGACTCGATTCCCGCCTCGTCGAGAAGCCCTCGCACGTACTCGATCGCCTCGTCGTAGCCGGGCGACCCTTGGATCCGGTGGTAACGCGCGATCCGTTCGACGACGCGTTGGGCGCGCGCGCCGGAAACCTCGTCCTTGAGACGCGAAATCAGCCGATCGAGATTCATGTCCCCCTCCTTGACGCGGATTCTACGTCGAGGACTCCGCCCCATCGAGGGGCGACCCTCGCCCGTAGAGCCGGCGCGTCTGCTCGGCGAAGTCGATGATCGAGCGGCGCAGCGGCTCCGGCGCAAGGACCTCGACCGCCCCCCCGAACGAGAGGATCGCCTCTCGCGCCTCCTCGAGGAACGCGAACGAGGCGTCGACCGTCACCCACTCCCTCGACGCCTGAGGGACCGAGTAGAAGACGCCGCGTCGAGCACCGATCGCGTCCTCAACGTACTCGACCGCGTCCTTCCGAACGCGCAGTCGGACATCGAACCTCGGCTGTGTCTCGTCCTGACGATCGCGCCACGCCGACCAGAACGCTGCGAGATCGAACGACGCAGGCCGCTCAAACACCCCGTCTTCAAGCGACGCCTCGCGGACGCTCGAAACCCGATCGACGCGAACCCGGTCGTCCTCCCCGGCCCAGACGACGAACCACGCGCCCGCCTTCGCCACGAGACCGTACGGCGCCATCCGCCGCTTCGTTCGCACCTCGAACGGCCGGTCGAACGTAACCGAGAGCCAGCGATCCTCCATCGACGAACGATGAAGCGTCGCCAGGTGTCCGGTCGGCTCCGCCCGACCTGCCCACGGCATCGAGTCGATGACAACTCGCTGGGAGACGTGGCGCGACGCGGTCTGCCGCGCCTCGGGAAGCGCCGCCGTCAGCTTCAGCAGCGCCCCGCGGAGGGGATCGGAAAGGCCCAAGTCCTTGAGCGGCTGCTGCATGCCGGACAGGAAGAGCGCTCCGATCTCGTCGGTCGTAAGCTGTGTCAGCGTGTTCCGATACTCCTCATGGAGATAGCAGCCGCCGTGGGGGCCTCGCTCGGTGTAGACGGGGAATCCCGCGACGCGGAGGGCGTAGAGATCCCGAAGGATCGTCCGTCTCGAGACCTCGAATTCGAGTGCGAGACGGTCGGTCGTCGTCCGCCCTCGCGTCTGCAGGTACATCAGGATCGACAGAAGCCGATCGGCGCGCATCCGAAACCTCCTCGGATCGAGGATTCTACATCTGTGACACTGGATGTCACCAATGAGCGACAGACTGAACGGAAGGAGGTGTGCATGCCGCGCATCGAAGAGACACGCCCGGTCCGGCTCGAGCTCGCACGGCCTGAGGATGCCTGCTACCTGACGATTCTTCAGGCTCGCGCGTTTCTGACCGAGGAGGCGTTCATCGAGCCTGAGGATCTCGATCGCCTACGGCGGCTCGACGATCCTCTCGTCGGTCCTCCGGGGATGGTCGATCCTGCCTGGACAGGAATGGTCATCGGGTCGGACAGATCGGTCTACTACAAGATCCTGCTCGCGGATCGCATCGTCGGAGGGCTGATCGTCGCCGCCAATGCGGAGGCGTTTCCCGAAGAGAACTTCTGGCGCATCTTCGTCGAGCCGACGTACCACAACCGCGGGATCGGCCAGGAGGCGATGCGCCAGCTCTATCGACTCCACCCGAACGTCAAGCGATGGAGGCTGGGCACGCCCGAGTTCCACACGAAGAACCGCCACTTCTACGAGCGGATGGGATTCACGCTGATCGACATCGTCAAGCCGAAGCAGGTCTGGTTCCGCTCCGCCGAGTACGAAAACGTGCTCCCCCAGACGGAGCGGCTGAAGCTCTAGGAAGGAGGCACCATGACACTGACCGACGTACGAATCATCGACATGCCGACCATGCGCGTGGCGAGCGCGCTCGGCTACGGCAAGAATCCGGAGGATCTGGCCTGGCAGAAGATCAGTGCCTTCGCGGCCTCACTCGGGCTGAAACCGGGAGACCCGGGCTACCGCACGTTCGGATTCAACAACCCGAACCCTTCCCCGGGGAGCCCGAACTACGGGTACGAGATGTGGCTCGTGCTCGATCCCGAGGTTCCCGTGGCGGAGGTTCCTGAGGGTATCTCGGTCAAGGAGATCCCTTCATCGAAGTACGCCGTCACACGCTTCACCGGCCTTCAGAACATCGGGCAGACGTGGCGCGAGCTGGTGGCCTGGTTCGAGGACAGCCCGTACAGCCGCCCGCCGAACTGGTGCACGTGTCTGGAGGAGGTCGTCAACCCGGCGGAGACGGATCCGGAGAAGTGGGTGTTCGACATCCATCTTCCGATTGCCGTCTAGGACAAGATCAGCGGGATCACGGCCGCGCGCAAGCCGTATCTAGAGCAGCCTCAGGTCCGCAAGCGCGAGCACACGGTCGACGACACGCGCTCGTCGGCCGCCGTAGACGTCGCCGTTCGGCGCCCGCCTGCGCACGCGTTCGCACGCCTGGATCGCGTAGCGAAGCTCGAGGCGCGCCGGCTCGGCCTGGATCTCGGTCAACGTCAGCAGCGTGTAGTAGAACGGAAACCGATGCCAGCGTCCGTTCCCATCCCGATGCTCGTTCAGGACATTGACAGCACGGACGACGACCGACGCCTCCGCGCCCGCTGCGCTCAGGAACCGCAGATGCGCGATGAACGAATGCGCGCACTCGCCGACGACGCAGTCGCGTGCCCCGAAGCACGACACCGCCAACCACTTCGCCGCACGCTCGACCACCCCCGGCGGAACCTCCACCGATTCGCGCAGCAGGACGAGCAGCCGCGCCGTCTCCGCCGTGAGCACGTTCCAGGTGGCTAGCTTCGTCCGCAACGGCTCGCCGGTGTACAGGCGGACGCCGTTGGCGAAGTCGACGGTCGTCGGCTCAAAAGCTCCCGCGTTTCTTCCCGAGACGACCCCGCGCTCGAGGAGGAAGGCGGCCACCGCCGCCCGCTCTTCCGGAGGCAGTCCCTTCCCCCGCTGCAGTGCGTCGTCCGTCGCGTCGATCGTTCTCGCCAGGCTGTCCGAGACGATGGTCACAATCCCTCCTGCCCTCCGACGCATTCTATGCGTGGATCCGTCTCTCGATCGTCTTGCCTACATCTGCTCGACCGATCCGCGTGTGGTAGAATCCACAGGAAGAGCCCAAAAAGAGGAGCCCAGACGTGCCCAGACTCCGCGTTCACCTCTTCGGGTACCCCCGGCTCGAGCACGACGGGATCGACGTCCCGATCCGGCGGCGCAAGGCGCTCGCCCTGTTGAGCTATCTCGCCACCACCCGGTCGAGTCACAGCCGAGACACCCTCGCCGCGCTCCTCTGGCCGGAGCACGAAGCGCCGCGTGCGTTCGCGTTTCTGCGCAACGCGCTCTGGATCCTGAACGGGACCCCGCTCGCTGACTGGCTCGTCTCCTCTCGGCACACGATCGGTCTGCGGGACGGCTCGCACCTGGCGATCGATGTTGGCGAGTTCCGCCGGGCCTTGTCCGACTCATTCGGTGCGAACGACGAAGCGGCCCTGAGCCGCCTCGCCGGGGCGACCGACCTGTTCCGCAGCGACTTCCTCGCCGGATTCTCAATCGAGGACAGCGAACCCTTCGAGGACTGGCAGTACTCGGAGTCGAGCGCACTCCGCCACGAGCTCGGCACGGCACTCGATCGACTTGCCGATGCCCGCCGCGCCCGCAACGACTTCCCCGCCGCGATCCGCTTCGCACGCCGGTGGTTGGAGATCCAGCCGCTCAACGAGGCCGTTCACCGGCGCCTGATGGAGCTCCACGCCGCGGCCGGCCAGCGCGCGGAGGCGCTCGCCCAGTACGCCGCGTGCGAGCAGACCTTCAAGCGGGAGCTCGGTCTCGCCCCAAGCGAAGAGACCGCGGCCCTCGCCGAGCAGATCCGCCGGAGCCGGGTTGCGACGCCCCGACCGGCCGAGCCGAGGAGGGCCCCGCTCAACCTTCCCGCCTACCGGACGGCGTTCGTCGGACGAGACGCCGAACTCGCGCGCGCGGCCTCCCTTCTCGATGGCGATGAGTGCCGCCTGCTCACGATCGCTGGACCGGGCGGATCCGGCAAGACGCGGCTGGCGATTGAAGCTGCGCGCCACGCGGCCGATCGCTTCCCCGACGGCGTCGTCTTCGTCTCACTCGTGGCGACCGCCTCGTCGAGTGACGTCCCCGTCGAAATCGAGGAGGTCCTCGGGACCTACTCCGTCCCCGCCGAAGACGTCGAAGAGAGGCCGGCCGCAACGCCCGGGCTGTTCTCGGACCTCCTCCTCGCGCGGCTGAAGCCGCAACGCCTCTTGCTTGTGCTGGACAACCTCGAACATCTCCTCATCGATCTGCGTTGGCTGCGGAGCCTCCTGGACCTCGCCCCCGGCATCAAGGTGCTCGTGACGTCACGACACCAGCTGCGGCTGAAGGACGAGTGGATCCTCGCCGTCGAGGGGCTCCCGTTTCCGAGCACCGCGCTCCCACCGGAAGACCTCGCCGAACTCGACTCCGTCTCGCTCTTCCTCCAGGCCGCCCGCCGAGCGAACACGTCGTTCACCCCATCCGATGAGGATTGGGCTGCAATCGCCGACATCGTCCGGCTTCTCGAAGGGATGCCCCTCGGCATCGAACTCGCGGCGGCGTGGGTTCGCTCCGTCAGCTGCCGCACGATCGCCGACGAGATCGACAAGAGCATGGACTTCCTCGCCACCGGTCTCCGCGACGTCCCGAAGCGCCATCACAGCCTTCGCGCCGTGTTCGAGCAATCGTGGGAGCTTCTTTCGAAGGACGCGAGAAGAGCGTTCCGTCGCCTCGCCGTCTTCCGCAGCGGATTCACACGCGACGCGGCAGAAGCCGTCGCCGACACGACGCTCCCCGTCATCTCGGGACTCGTCGCACGCTCCCTCCTCCGCCCGACAGAGCCAGGGCGGACGGAGATCGTCGAGGTTCTTCGCCAGTACGCCGAGGAACGTCTCCGCACCCTCCCCGAGGAAGAGGAACGGATCCGCCGCGCGCACGCGTCGTACTTCATCGCCTACCTGGCCGAGCAGGAAGAAGCGCTCAAGGGCGGCGGCCAGCGGCGAGCGTCGGAGCTCCTCCTCGCCGACGTCGACAACATTCGCGCCGCGTGGCGCTGGGCGATCGATCATGCCGAACCGGACATGCTCGAGCGCGCGGCCACCGGGCTGTTTCTCTTCTGCGACATGCGCAACCGCTTCGACGAAGGGGCCCGCCTGTTCCGCGACGCCGCCTCGCCGCTGGCCGACGCCAAGACGGAGCGGGAGCGTCTGCTGTTCGGACTCCTCCGCGGACTCGAAGCGTGGTTCACAGGGATGCGCTACAGCTCAGCCAATGCCCAATCGCTGTTCGAGGAGAGCCTCGCCGTGTTGCAGCCGATCGGCGTCGGTCGAGAAGCGGCGCTGATCGGCCTCCTCTGGTCGTTCGGCGGGCACGGCAAGCCGGACGACGTGAAGGCGCTCCTCCAGGACAGCCTCGCGTTCTTCCGAGACGCGCACGCCCGATGGGAGGAGGCCGAGGTCCTCGAGGCCCTCGCCTGGCGCATGCTGTCCGACGAACCGGACGCCGCGATCGGTCACGCATTGCGCGCCGTCGAGATCCACCAGGAACTTGGCGACCCGTGGGGGGTCGCGATGGCGAGGTTCAGCCTCGGCTCTCTCTACACCGCGAGCGGAGACTTCCACCGCGCCCGCATCGAAATCGAGGAGAGCCTCGCGCTCCGTCGCGCGAACGACCTCGATCCGATGGGCGCGATGCAGTGCACCGCGTCCCTTGGCTACCTCGCCAGCGAGGCCGGCGACCTGGCCGAGGCATCCCGTCGGTACCAGGAGGCGCTCGCCCTCGCCGAAGAGGCCGGCGCGCAGTGGGCTCAGGCGACAACCCACGAGTCGCTGATCGGACCGAGCTGGGCGCTCGGCATCCCCGATCGAGCCGCCTACCACACCAGGGCGGCCGCGTCGATCTACCGCTCGTTGGGACGGGAGAGCGACGCTGCCCGTTGCGAATCACAGCTCGAGGCGCTTCGCTCGGCGTAGCCTCCTCGCCCTCCCCCTTCTGGCTACAATCCCTCCCAAAGCCTTCGGGAGGAATCGCCCATGAAGATCATCGTCCTCGGAGCCGGCCGCGTCGGGAGCACGATCGCTCGCGATCTCGACGGAGACGCTCGCTTCCACGTCACCGTCGCCGACCGCGACCCGCAACGCCTCGCGGAGCTCGAATCCCGGTGGAGTCTGCACGGCGAGCGCGTCGACTTCTCGCTTCCATCGACCGTCGAGCGCGCCGTCGCCGATCGAGACCTCGTCGTCAGCGCCGTCCCCGGATTCCTCGGCCATCGAACCCTTCGAGCGATTCTCGAGACGGGCACCGACGTCGTCGACATCGCCTTCTTCCCCGAAGATCCGTTCACGCTCGGTGATCTCGCCCGCGACCGCGGGGCCACCGCGATCGTCGACTGCGGCGTCGCGCCGGGCCTGAGCAACCTCCTCGTCGGAAGCGCGGTCGCCCGGATGGACGCGGCCGAACGCGTCGCGATCTACGTGGGAGGTCTTCCGGCCGATCCGAAGCCGCCGTACGAATACCGCGCCGTCTTCTCTCCGATCGACGTCATCGAGGAGTACACCCGCCCGGCGCGCACTGTCGTCGACGGCCAGGTCGTCACCAAGCCCGCCCTCTCCGATGTCGAGCAACTCGCGTTCGACGGGATCGGCACGCTCGAGGCGTTCGTCACCGACGGGCTGCGCACGCTGATCGACACCGTCGACTGCCCGCAGATGATCGAGAAGACCCTGCGCTACCCGGGGCACGCGGACAAGGTTCGCCTCCTGCGCGACACCGGGTTCTTCTCCTCCGAGCCGACGCCGGTCGACGGGGCGGAGATCCGCCCGATCGATCTAACGACCGCGCTCCTGTTTCCGCTCTGGCAACGCGAGCCGGACGAAGAAGACGTGACGGTCCTTCGTGTCGTCGTCGACGGGACCGAAGACGGAAAGGGTCTCCGGCGCACCTACGACCTCGTCGACCGACTCGACCCTGCGACCGGGATCACATCGATGGCCCGCACGACCGGGTACACGGCCGCCGTCGTCGCCCGTCTCCTCGCAGCGGGCGAGATCGAGGCCGAAGGTGTCGTTGCCCCCGAGATGCTCGCGTCGAACCCGACCACGGTCGACGCCATCCTGGCCGGCCTCCGCCAGCGTGGGATCGACGTCCGCGAGCGGAGCGAGCCCTCGATCTCCGGATGAAGTCGCTGCGGATCGACAGCGCGGGCGCGCATCTGCGCTACGCCGATTGCCCTGGAGACGCACTTCCCGTTGTCTATCTCCACGGGCTCGGATCGGCGTCGTCGTACGCGTTCCCGGCGATCGCCGCGCACCCGAAGCTGCGCCCGCACCGCTCGATCCTGATCGACTTCCTCGGATTCGGGTACAGCGATCGGCCGGCGACGTTCGGCTACACGATCGAGGAGCACGCTCAGACGGTCGCCCGGCTCCTCGACCATCTCGGCGTCGAGAACGCGGTCGTTTTCGGCCACAGCATGGGCGGCGCGGTCGCCCTCCTGGTCGCCGACCTCCGGCCGAACCGCGTCGATCGGCTCGTCATCGCCGAGGGGAACCTCGATCCCGAGCCGGGGATCGTGAGCGGGATCATCGCCCGACGGACGGAGGCCGACTACGTCGCGGCCGGACACGCCCGCTTCGTTCGGGAGATGCGGACGCACGGGTTCGCCGACTACGCGCGGACCCTCGAGGCGGCGTCCCCCGTCGCCGTCCACCGCAGCGCCGTCGACCTGATCGCCGATCGCGATCCGACGTTCCGCGACCTGCTCGCTCGCCTAACGATTCCGCGCACGTTCCTGTTCGGAGACGAGAACCGGGCCGACCCGGACGTCGAGCGCCTGCCGCAACACGGGATCCCCGTCGCCATCGTCCCGGACGCGGGACACGACATGATGGCCGACAACCCCGACGCCCTCGCCGACGCGATCGCACACGCTCTTTCCGGCTAGCCGCCGGGGAATGGATCCGGGAGCCGGTCCTCGAACTCGGTGTGCTGTACGAAGTACGCCTCGCGCAGGAGGCTCATCACCACCGTGTCGAGGAGCTCGCCGTTCTTGTACATCCCCTCGCGAATCCGTCCCGAGACCGAGAACCCGGCCTTCTCCGCCAGCGCGATCGCCCGCGGGTTCCCGCTGTGCGACCAGAGGTGAACGACGCGCAGACCGAGCTCGAGGAACAGGAACCGGAGGAGCACCTCCTGCGCGTCGAACGCGACCCCGGTCCCCCAGAACGGCTTGGCGATCGCAATCCCGATCGTCGCCCCGAGCCGCGGCTCGAGGTCGCTGTAGGTGATGAAGCCGGCCAGCTCGCCTGTCTCCTTCCGTTCGACCGAGAACCGCGCGCTGTCGCGGTCGTAGGAGAACTCCATCGCCTCGAACCGCTTGATGTGCATCGCCTCGGTGTAACTCGGCGGGAGGGCAACGTTCCAGCCCTGGGTCTCGAGGTCGTTCCGCAGCCGCGCGAACACCGCCTGATCCTCCCTGCGCTCCTCGCGCAGAAGAACGAGCCGCCCCTCAAGTGCCATCGGCGCCCTCCCTCGCGGCGGCCCACTCCGGCTTCAGCATGTCGACCATCACTGCGTCGACGTAGGCGCCGTCGCGGATCCCGCTCCGCGGAATCCGCCCGCTCTCGGCGAACCCGAGCCGTTTCGCGAACGCGAGGCCCGCCTCGTTCCAGCTCGCGGCCCATCCGCTGACGTTGTGCGCGGGCGTGTTCTCGAACAGGTGCGCGATCAGACGAGAGGCAACCTCGAATCCGATTCCCCTCCGCTGGTGATCCGGCGCGATCGCGATCCCGATCCCCGGGCAGTGGGTGTCCCAATGCCAGTTGCACTCCGCGTGCCCCACGAGCTCGCCCGTCTCGCGGAGCTCGATCCCGACCGCGAACCCCTTCTTCTCCTTCGACCACGCCTCGAGAATCCCCTCGACCCGGCTCGACGAGAGCGGCGCGACGTCCGGGATCCGCCACGGGACGTATCGACGGCCGATCATCGTCGGTGCGTTCAGGTACGTTTGCAGGCGCTCGGCGTCCGCCGCCTCAAGTCCGCGCAGGATCGTCCGAGTCGTCTCGAATCGTTCTTCGCTCATCGTCGGCTCTCCGCGATCTGCATGGTCCGGCTCCGCTTTCCTACGGGCAGATGAAGAACCCGGCCGGAAGCTCCTCCTCGCCCTCTTCTCCTTCGACCGGCTCGGGCGCGACGAACGTGAACGGGCAGACGGCGCCCGCCCACCACGCCCCTTCGGGAAGTGCCCCAAGCGCGTCGAGGATGACCGCCACGGCCTCTTCGTGCGTGTAGGCGATCAGCCACTGCGAGACCCCCTGATCGTGGCACCGCGTCGTGCTGTGGGGGATGACGAGCCGCTCCGCGGACGCGATCGCCACCGCGACGGCCGGGCCCGGCGTCCTCGGCACGAAGAATCGGCCCGGACCGTCGACCAGCCAGTCGGTCGGCACCTCGTACGCAACGCTCGCATCGAGCGGTCCCGGCCGGTGCTCGGTGTAGCCCTTGAACGGAAACTCGAGCAGCGCGCGACCGTCCGATAGGAAGAAGAAGACGGTCAGGTACGCCGGCTGCTCGACCGTCACCGACATCGTGTACCGCTCGTCGGCGACGTACTCGCTCTCGCATCCCTTGTCGAGTTCCGCCACGATCCCCGGGCGAACGAGCGAGGCGAGGACGTCCGCCGGCGCCACGTCCGACTCCGCCGTTCCGACCACGGCCAGTCCGGCCAAGAGAACTCCCATCACGACCAGTCGTCGAATCATCAGCACGATCACCTCACCGTCCGAGTCTTCCGGACACGACCGTTGATGTCAACCGGGACGCGACAAGGAAGCGCACTCCCGACGCCGACCGGCATCGGAAGTGCGCACCCTGTCTCAGGAGGCGTTCTTCTCTAGCCCTTCCCCCCCTTGTTTCCGTTGCCGCCCTTGTTCCCGTTGTTGCTCTTGTCCTCTCCGTTTCCCTTCCCGTTCGCGGATCCGTTCACGTTCTCTTCTTGCTCCTGGTTCTCGACCTCATCGGAGCCTTCGTTCTGGTTCTCCTCTTGCTCCTGGTGCCGATGGGAGCCCTGTTCGAGGACCGTGTTCGCCGCCTCGCCCGGCGCGATGTCCGGATTCTCGGCAAACAGGGCGCCCAGGTCGGCCAGCAGCTGGGACACGTCGAGATCCTCGTCCCGCAGCCCGGCCTTGGTTACCCGCAGCACGATTCCCGGCGGGATCCCACTCGCCACGAGGCTCTGGACCTCGGCGACAACGTCATCGGATGCCCCCGCCTTCGTTACGGCGTTGACGATCCCGTCCGGCGTCAGCGTCGCATCGACTTCGTCCGTCAGTCCGGCGAGCGGATCGTCGATCAGACCGGCGACGTAGTCGCCGAGCGCCCCTTCGATGAGGGCAATCGTGTCCCCGACCCCCTCGACAAGCTCATCCCAACCGACGATCTCAAGCATCTCGTCGACGAGCGCCGGATCGATCGTTCCCTCGCCGACCGCGTCGACGAGGACCTCGATCAGCGCGGCCTTCTCTTCGTCCGTCGCCGCCGGATTCGATTCGACTGCGTCGGTGATCTGCTCGACGATGATCGGGTCGACGACGTTCGAGTCCGTCTGGACCTCCTGCGAAGCCCCGCTCCACGCGATCATCGTGACGATCAACGCCATGAGGGCAAAAAGAGACGTTCGTTTCGGCAGTCCGGCCATCGTAGGAACCTCCCGTAGATCCGTGACTTTGCGCCCCCGCCTTTCGGCGGGTTTGCCGTTCTCGTTCGAACGAGCCGATTGTACACCATCTCGCGACTTCTCAGACACGCAGGGCTGCCCTCCGATCCGAGCAGACCTAGCCGCCGGCCTCGGTCAGCTCGCGGATCCGGAGCGGTTCGCCCTTCGACGGATCGCGGACGAGGACGACGGCGTCGTTCGGACAGGCGGACGCGCAGACCCCGCACCCCATGCAGGCGGCTGCATCGACATGGGCGAGACCCTCATCGACGCCGATCGCGCCGAACGGGCAGACCTCTGCGCAGCGACCGCAGCCGACGCACGCCGCCTCATCGACCCGGGCGACGTAGCCCGACGAGGCGAGCATCGGCGTGCCGGAACGCCACGCCTGCATCGCGCCGCAGCAGCAGGAACAGCAGTTGCAGATCGCGTAGAAGCGATCGAGCATCGCGTCCTTGAAGAACGCGTGATGGACGTGTCCCCGGTCCCGCTCCGCCCGAAGGATCTCGACCGCCTCCGCCTGGCTGATCCGCCGCGCCTTCTGCGGATGATGCTCAAGGACGAGGCTCGCGAACGGCTCGCCGACGATCAGGCAGACGTCGAGCGGGAGGCACGGATTCTCGCGCACCGAGCGGCACGGGCACTCGAGGACGACGATGTGATCCGGTTCGGCGATCACGATGTCCCGCGCGGCGGCGTACGGCACGATCTGTTCCATTCCCCGAAGCTCGATCGGTGCGTCGAGGGTCACCAGTTCCTCGGCCGCCGCGGTCGGAACGACCTTCCCGTGATACCGATCGGCGAACGCGCGCCGACGATCGTCGCCCTCCCTCCCGCCTGAGCGCGCGAGGAGCTTGCCGGCCAGGGCGACGAGCGGACGAAGGAGCCACGGCGGCTTCCGTTCGCCGGTGGCGAGGCCGATGTAGAGGTACGGCCACCGAGCGTAGACGTAGCCGTGAAGGAAGTCGACGAACGAGTACCCGTCGAGCTCCCGGCCTTCTCGTCGGAACCTGCGTGTCGCCTTCCCCCACATGCCGTGCGCCCTTCCCTCGTACGGTCTCCGGGAACCGGTCAACAGAATACCCGATGACGCTGTCTCAGCGTGCATCCGAAGCCATCTCGCGTCGCACGGGTCGGCGCATCGGATACACCCCGCCTTCACGACACCCACACGAGCCCTCCACGCGCGCTGCCAACCCTCGGAGGGCGTCGGAGACCAGGCTCGACATCCGTGAGGGGGTGAGTCATCGAACACGATCACGCTAGACGACGATTCGCAACGCTGTTCTTCAGTTTGTTTGCTGCATCGGCGGGGGCGCTCGTGGGAACATCGGTACTCCTCTACCGTTCGAGCAGCGCCCATCGCGTCGAGATGCTTCGCGACCAAGAGACCCACGCCGTCGAGATGCGACACGACGCGATCTCAGGGATTCTCCAAGCGGCCGTCGCCGATCTCCTCTTCCTTTCCGAGCTGAACGAACTCGAGCCGTTCCTCGAATCCTACCCGCCTGGCAACCGCGCACTCCTGGAGGGCGAACTCGCCGCGTTCGCGCGAAGTCACGCGATCTACGATCAGATCCGCCTCCTCTCCCCCACCGGCATGGAACTCGTCCGCATCGACTACGACGATGGAACGCCGGCAGCGACTCCGATCGAGAGCCTCCAATTCAAGGGCGACCGCGACTACTTCGAGGCCCTCTCGCGTTGCGAGGTCGGCGTGATCTACGTCTCGGCGCTCGATCTCAATGTGGAGCACGGTGAAGTCGAGCTTCCGCCGCGGCCGATGCTTCGTCTCGGCCTCGCCCTCGGCGACGCGGGGAGCACCGCGGCGTACCTTCTACTGAATCTTCGAGGGACCGTGATTCTCGACGCGTTCGCCTCCGCCGATCCGAGCGACCACGCCCTGGCGCTTCTCGCCGACGAGAACGGTCAGTGGTTGCGCGGACCGAGTCCGGACGACGAGTGGGGATCGATCCTCCCCGAGCGGAGCGATGCCCGTTTCGCAGCCCGTTTCCCCGACGAGTGGAGGCGTGTTGCGTCCGCCCGCAGCGGCCAGTTCGTCACCCGGAACGGCCTGTTCACATTCGACACGCTCTTCCCGTACGACGAAGCTGGCGCCCGACGTCCTGCCATCGCCGGTGCCGCGGAAGGCGCGGCCGGCCGTCCGCGCTGGAAGAACGTCTCGTGGCTTCCGACGTCCGCCCTGACGCGTGCCCGGACGGTCGGCGCACTCGGTCTCGCAGCGTGGAACGCCCTCGGCATGTTCGCTTTCGGCTGCGCATCGTGGATCGTCGCCCGGTGGGTGACTCGACGCAGTGAGCTTCACCGCCGCACGGTTCGCGAGAAGGATCTCCTCCGTTCGACCCTCGGCAAGTACCTCGCCCCCGAGATCTCGCGCCGGCTTCTCGGCGACCCCGCTCGGCACGCCCACCTCGGCGGGGAGTCACGCCTCGTCGCCGTGCTGTTCGCGGACATCCGTGGGTTCACCCGATTCGCGGAGCGGCACGATCCCGAGGACGTCGTCGCCGTCCTCAATCGAGCGATGGCCAGACTGACCGCCCCGCTTCGCACCCATCGAGGGATCCTGGACAAGTACGTCGGCGACGGATTCCTCGCCTTCTTCGAGGCCTCGCCCGACCCGGCGGACGCGGCGCGCAGAGCGATTGGGGCCGCCCGGAGCATGCAGCGCGCGTTCTCGGAGCTGCAGTCCGGCGGGTCCGCCGGCGCGCCTGCGGATCTCGGCCTCGGCATCGGCATCAGCGTCGGCCGCGTCGTCGTCGGCAACGTCGGGTCCGAGGACGCGATGGACTACACCGTCGTCGGCGATGCCGTCAACGTCGCCGCCCGACTCCAGGACCTTGCGAGCGCGAGCGAGATCCTTCTGTCGGAGAACGCCCGGAATCTCGTCCGCGACGAAATCGACGCCGACCTCGTTCGCCGGACCCCGCTTCGCGGACGACGCGAGGCGATGGACGTCTACCGCCTGAGGCCGACCGTCTGAGCCAACCGCGCGCTTGCCCGACGCCCCCGGCCGGTCGATGATTGACGTCGCTCGAGACGGGCGAACGTCGCCCGCCCAACGGGCCGAGGAGGGACACGATGAACTGGAAGCTTCTGCTGCTCGGCGCCGCGCTCGTCGGCGCGGTCGTCGCCGGTCTCCTGCTGCGGACGGACGGCGACCGCGGCGTCGACCTGACGATCCTCCACACCAACGACGTCCACGCGCACTACGACTCGTTCCAGCCGTGGGGTGACGTGGTCCAAGGCGGCGTCGCCCGGCTGCAGACGGCCGTCGACGAGATCCTCGACGACTGCGGCGATGCGCTCTTCCTCGACGCCGGCGATCAGTTCCAAGGGACGCTCTTCTTCACCGTCGGCGGGGCCGAGATCGTCGCCGACGTGATGAACGAACTCGACTACGACGCGATGTGCATCGGGAACCACGAGTTCGACGCCGGCCCGGCCGAGCTCGCCCGGTTCATCGAGCTCGCCGACTTCCCGGTGCTGTCGGCCAACACCGACGCCACCGGCGACCCCGATCTCGACGGGATGATCCTCCCGTACGAGATCTTCCGGATCGATCGCCGCCCGGTCGCCGTCGTCGGCCTGACGACCGAGACGACGACCTACGCGTCGAGCCCGGGGCCGAGCGTCCGGTTCACCGACGCCGTCGCGACCGCGCAGGCGACGGTCGACGCCCTCGCCGCGGACGGCGTCGACGTCATCATTGCCCTGACCCACCTCGGTTACGCGCGGGATCTCGAGCTGGCGCAGAACGTCGCCGGGATCGACGTCGTCGTCGGCGGGCACAGCCACACCCTCCTCGACGAGTACCCGACCGCGACCGTCTCGGCGACCGGAGAGCCAGTCCTCGTCGTTACCGCCGGGGAGTGGGGGAAGTGGCTCGGGCGCCTCGACGTCCGCTTCTCGGCCGACGGCCTCGTCACGTCGTACGGCGGCGGGCCGGTCTTCATCGACGAGTCGATCCGCGAGGATCGCCGGACGCTCGCTCTCCTCGACCGCTACCGCTCCGGGATCGACGCCCTCGTCACGCAGGTCGTCGGCGCGACCGAAGTCGCTCTGAACGGTGCGCGCGACGACGTCCGTGTCCGTGAGACGAACCTCGGAAACTTGATCTGCGACGCCATGCTCTGGAAGGCACGCCCGCTCGGCGCAACGATCGCAATCCAGAACGGCGGCGGCATTCGCGCCTCGATCCCGGCCGGCGATGTGACGATGGGCCAGGTCCTCGAGGTCCTTCCGTACGGGAACCAGCTGACGACCCTGACGGTCACCGGCGCCGAGGTCCTCGCCGCGATCGAAAACGGCGTCAGCCAGGTCGAGGACGGCGCCGGACGCTTCCCCCACGTCGGGGGGCTCCGGTTCTCGTTCGACCCGACCCTCGCACCCGGGACCCGCGTGACCGCCGTCGAGGTCTGGGATGCACCGACCGAGGGCTACGTCGCCCTCGAGGCCGCCGCCGACTACACCCTCGTCACCAACAACTACCTCGCCGACGGCGGGGACGGCTACGACTACGCCGGCGCGAGCGGCCGGTACGACTCCGGCTGGCTCCTCTCCGACGCCCTCGCCGAGTACCTCGAGGCGGTTGGCACCGTCGCGCCGTCCCTCGAGGGACGGATCGTCGAGGTCGTCGCACCGTCCGACGAACCGGAATCGTAGATCAGGAGGATCATGGAGTATCGCACGCTCGGGAGAACCGGAATCCGCATCTCGCAGCTCTGCTTCGGGACGATGTCGTTCGGAGACGCCGCCGACGAGGCGACGTCAGAGGCGATGTACCGCCGCTGTCGCGAGGTCGGGATCAACGCGTTCGACTGCGCCAACGTCTACGCCGCCGGGCGCTCCGAGGAGATCCTCGGCCGACTGATCGCCGGCGAACGCAACCACCTCGTGATCATCTCAAAGGTCGGCTTCCCGATGGGGGACGGCGCCAACGACCAGGGCCTCTCCCGGCGGCACGTCCTCGCCGCCGTCGAGGCGAGTCTCGGCCGCCTCGGCACCGATCGACTCGACGTTCTGTTCCTCCACCGGTTCGATCCGGCGACGCCGATCGACGAGACCCTGCGCGCGCTCGACCTCCTCGTCCGTCACGGGAAGGTGCTGCACATCGGGGCGAGCAACTGGGCCGCGTGGCAGATGGCGACCGCCCTCGGGCTCTCGGCCCTCCACGATCTCTCCGCGTTCGCGTGCATTCAGCCGATGTACAGCCTCGCCAAGCGCCAGGCCGAGGTCGAGATCCTTCCGCTCGCGCTCGATCGCGGTCTCGGCGTGATCAGCTACAGCCCCCTCGGCGGAGGACTCCTGACCGGGAAGTACACGCCCGACCGCAGACCTGACAGCGGCCGCCTCATCGACAACGCGATGTACAAGACGCGCTACGGCGACGCCGCTCACTTCGTGACCGCCGAGCGACTGACGGCGTTCGCCCGGGAGCACGGCGTCCACCCGGCGACGCTCGCCGTCGCCTGGGTCGCGCGCCATCCCGCCGTCACCGCACCGATCATCGGCGCACGAAACGTCGAGCAGCTCGAAGCCTCCCTCGCTGCCGCCGACTGGCCAATGGACGACGAGACCTACGCCCAGCTGTCGGACCTCTCCCCGACCCCGCCACCCGCCACCGATCGAACTGAAGAGCAGGCCGGCCTCGCCTACAAAGGAAGCGCCGAGCGGTATCGGTAGAAGCCGAGGATCAGACCAAACGATGCGAACTCCCACCAAGTCCATCATCCGCCGCGCGACCGGGAGCGACGCGGGCGTTGTGACGGAGCTCCTGATCGAGCTCGACTGCGACATCGAGCTCGCGGGCGTCGAGCGTCGGCTTGCGCGGCTGGCCGACTCGCCGTCGGATCGGGTCTTCGTCGCGGAGGTGAACGGCGCCGTCGTCGGGCTCCTCGGGATCCACCTCGCCCCACTCCTTCACCGCGACTCGTTCGCGCGGATCACGGCATTCATCGTGACCGAGAAGCATCGCGGTACCGGCCTCGGGGCAGCGCTCCTCCGCGAAGCCGAGGCGTGGGCGCTCGCTCGCGGCTGCAGGCAGATCGAGGTGACGAGCGGCGATCACCACGCGACGTCGCACGGCTTCTACGAACGCCACGGGTACCGCCTCGACGACCGCCGCTTCGTCAAGGAGGAGTTTCCCTCGGCCGAAGCGCGCTAGCGCCCTTCGACGCGTCGGAAGAACCGAACAACGGTGTCGGCCATCGCGTCGGGGATGAGCATCCAACCGAACGGATGGTCGCTTCCGGGAACGACGACGACCTCGCAATCGCCCGGCAGCTCCGACAGTCGCGTCACGATCTCGAACGCCTGTTCGTCCGCCTTCGTCTCTTCGTCGGGGAGCATCAGCACCGGACAGCTCACACGCGAATAGTAGTCCTCGACACGAAGCTCGAAGTATCCGCGCATGTACGCGTCGCGCGCCCGCTTGCGCCACGCACTGACGAACGCCCCATCTCCCGTCTCGACGACTCCGTAGGCCGTCATGCGCTCGAGGGCGTCGTTCCAGTACTGACTTCCCTCGTACAGAGCGCGCGTCACCTCGACGAGCGACTCGCTCGACTCGTAGACCTTCTCCGGGCGCTCCTCCATCGCGCGCAGACGCTCCTGGACCTCCGCGTCCTCCGCCAACGAGGGCGCGTCGCGCGTTCCGTACGCCCCGTACTCGCTTGCCAGCGCCCCGTCGCAGACGAGCGAGGCCACCTTGCCGGGATCGCGTGCAGCGAGGGCCAAACCAACCTCGGCGCCGAGCGAGCACCCGATGACGTGCGCCCGTCCGATCTCGAGCGCGTCGATCACGCCGGCGACGTCGTCCGCGAAGTCGTTGGCGTGGTAGCCGGACGGCGGAGCATCGGACCGTCCGTGCGCGCGCAGGTCGACGGCAACGCATCGGCGCGCAGGTTGCAGATGCGGAATGATCGGATCCCACATCCGCAGGTTCGCGCCGCTGAAGTGAAGGAGCAGAACGGGTGTTCCGCTCGCGCCGTGATCCTCGATCTGGATCGCCACACCGCCGGCCGTCAGCCTGCGCGCCTGCATGCCGCCTCCCCGTTCCTCGTTCGTCTTCGCCCCCCCCGACTCAGCCGAGCCAGCGAACGACATCCTCCATCGGCTTGCGTGGCGGGGTCGCCGGCTCGACGTCGGCGTGGCCGAACGACACTGCGGCGACGAGCTGGTCGTCCGTCTCGAGCCACGCGGCAATCTCCGGATACGCCTCCCAGACGTCAGCGATCCACAGGGATCCAAGGCCGAGCTCGGTCGCGGCCAACAGCATGTTCTCGATCGCCGCGCCGACCGACTGCACCGTGGCGACGTCCCACCACGACCCGTGCTCCTCGCGCGCCTGCCACGGATGGATCCCGTCAGCGTTGTGCACGAAGACGGTCACCGGCGCCTGCTCCATCACCTGGATCGTCCCGCGCACGGTGCCAACCTCCTCGCCCTCGGCTTCCCGATTGGCGATCCCTTGCCGGAGGACATCCAGCATCTCGTCGCGCTTCGACTCGGGGACAACGGTGAACCGCCACGGCTGGCTGTTCTTCGCCGACGGTGCCAGAACGGCCGCCTCGAGGATCTTCTCGATCGCTCCGCGCTCGACCGGGTCGCTCTTGAATCGCCGGATGCTACGTCGTCTCTCGATCGCCTCCCAAGCGGTCATGCGCTCCTCCTTGCTCGCTTCCGGTTCATGTCCGGACCCTCGGCGGCTCGCCCTGCGTTCGCCTGCCCCGGACGGGAGCACGGAGGCTAGCACATCGGAGTCGGCCGCGCAAGTGCCCATAATTACGAGATTACGGTTATGCGCAGACAGGCCGGGGTTGAAGTGCTTCTCGCAACGTTGCGGATCGATCCGTGCCGATGACCGTGCCCCTACGACGCGGATTGCAGCAAGCGACGGACGGCTGCGATCCCGTCGATCGCCGAGCTGACGATCCCCCCGGCATAGCCCGACCCCTCGCCGATCGGGTACAGGCCGGCGACACCGGTCGATTGGCCGGTCGCCGGATCGCGCAAGACGCGAACGGGACTCGAGCTCCGCGTCTCCACGCCGTAGAGAAGAGCGTCCTCGTGTCGGATCCCGTTCAGTTCGCGAAGCATCTTCGGTAGCGACGCACGAAGCGTCTGAACCACCTCCTCCGGGAGGAGACCGGCCAGATCGGCCGGCGCGACGCGCTTGCAGGAGCGCGCGTCCGGGAGGTCGGCGGACGTTCGGCGTCGGAGGAAGTCGCCCAACCGCTGCGCGGGAAGCCCGTAGTCGCCTCCGCCCGCGAGGAACGCCTTGTGCTCGATCGCACGTTGAAACTCGAGACCGGCAGTCGCGGCGTCTTCCGCGCTGCTCGGGTAGTCGTCCGGCCCGACGGGGACGAGCATCGCGGCATTCCCGAACGGCTTGGCGCGGCTCGAGTAGCTCATCCCGTTCGTCGTGAGATGCCCTTCGGTCGACGCGCACGCCATCACGAGACCGCCCGGACACGGACAGAAGCTGAAGCACGCTCGCGCGGTCGCACCCGCCTTGCGGGTCAGCTTGAAGCTCGCAGCCGGGAGCTTCGGGTGTGTGGCCCACGTGCCGTACTGCGCCACGTTGAGCCGGCTCTGCGGCATCTCCGCCCGAACGCCGATGGCGAACGGCTTGGTCGCGAGAGGAACACCCGCCTCCGCCAGCATCGTGTAGACGTCTCGCGCGCTGTGGCCGGTGCCGAGCAGGCACGCATCGGTCGAGATCTCTTCGCCGGAGCATTCCTCGTCGGCGACCACGATGCCCCGCAACGCACCCCCCTCGATCCGCAGCCCGTCGAGCCGCACACCGAATCGGACCTCGCCTCCGAGGTCACGAATGCGTTGTCGCAGCTTCGGGACGATCCGTTGGAGGACGTCGCTTCCCACGTGCGGCTCGGCGTCGATCAGGATGTCCGAGGAGGCACCGAACTCGACCAGCACCTCGAGGAATCGTCGGATCGCCCCCCGATCCTTGGAGCGCGCGGTCAGCTTCCCGTCGGAGAAGAGACCGGCACCGCCTTCGCCGTAGAAGACGTTCGACTCGAGATTGAGGACGCCCTCCGACCAGAACGTCTCGACCTGGTGACGGCGGACCTCAACCTCCGCTCCTCGTTCGATCAGGAGCGGCCTGGCACCGGCCTCGGCGAGCGTCACCGCCGCCATCAAGCCGGCTGGACCCGACCCGACCACGACCGGACGATGCGCCCGAGGCGCGGCGCGCACGATCGTCGGCACAGCGTCTTCCTCCGGAGCTGCGACGATCCGTCCCGGCTTGAGCGGCGGATCTGCCTCGCCGAAGTAGTCGACGTCGACCGACAGTACGAAGCGCGGCTGAGTGTTCTTCCCCCGTGCGTCGATCGATCGTCGCACGAGCGTCGGCCGACCGAGCACGTCCTCACTGCAGTTCAAGAGTCGGGCGATCGCCGCCGTCAGGTCCGGCTTCTCGTAGCCGAGCTTGAGAGAAATCTGGTGAATCCGTAGACGCATGGCGGGCCTTTCGATAGCGGCACTCCCGCTCATTGTACGGGGAAACGCGGGTGGCCGGATCGACCGTGTCGCGGCACCCCTGCGCGTCCGTCGTGACACCCGGTACCTGGGCCCTTCCCGTCAGCGCGCGGCCCGGCTCAGCGCCGCGTCCAGCGCATCGAGGAGCCGCTCGATGTCGGCCTCGGCGATCGTGAGCGGTGGCAGGAACCGGAGCAGGTTCCCGGCCGGCTTGTAGCCGACGAGGAACCCGGCGGCGAGAAGCCGGCCGAAGAGATCTCGAAGCGCGAAGTCGTCCCGATCGGACTCGAACTCGATCGCCAGCATCAGCCCGCGTCCGCGCACATCGCGCACGACGTCGTGCGCTCGCTGGAGTCTGTCCAGCCCCTCGCGGAAGAGCGCGCCGACCTCCGCGCTCCGTGCGACGAGTCGCTCGTCGCGAATCGTCCGGAGAACCTCGACGGCGACCGCACATCCGAGCGGGTCGTTCTGATGCGACTGCGCGTAGTGGAAGTCGCTTCCCTCGAGGACGCCTGCGACGCGTCCCTGCAGCGCGATCGCGCTGACGGGGTATCCGCCTCCGAGACCCTTCCCGACGGCGACAACGTCCGGGCGGACGCCGTAGTGCTCGAAGCCGAACCAAGCGCCCGTGCGGCCGACGCCGGTGGTGATCTCATTGACGACGATCAGTCCGTCACAGGCCCGCACCGCGTCGCACAGGGCTCGAATGAGCTTCTCTCGTGGGAACCGCACGAGCCCGCCCGAGCTTCCCGGCTCGAAGACGAACGCGCCGATCCGGTCGAACGGGATTCCCGCGAGGTGCGGGCAGTCGACCGTGCACGATCGATCCTCGGTACACCTCGCACAGACCGTACGATCGAACAGCGCCCACTCGTCAACGCACTTCGCCCCCGCCGTCCCGTAAGCGCTCAAGTACGATTCGGCGAGGGTCAGCAGCATCGGCTTCCCGGCGACACGCCGCGCAGCCTGCACAGCGAACTCGACCGCCTCGCTTCCCGAAGAGAGGAAGACGCACTTCCCATCGGGAATCCCGATCGCCCGCAGGACTTCCGCCGCAGCCTGTTCCTGCACCGCGTTCGTCACCCGGTAGCCGATGTGGCCGATCCGCTCCGACTGCTCCAGCAAGGCGCGTTGCACGCGGGGATGGTTGTGGCCGAGGGCGGCGGCCCAGACGCCGGCCTCGAAGTCGACCAACGTGCGCCCGTCCGCGGTGTGCAGCGTGCACCCCTCCGCACGCACGATCTCCAGGTCCGTGATCTCGTATCCCGAGCACCGCAGCACGTGTTCCATCCCGATCGTCTCCTCGACGTGGCCCAACCTTCCTCGAGCGATGGTATCCCAACCGACGAAGGGCGCCGAGAGCGGGCGCAACGCTCGATCCCGCCCTCCCGGAGGCGCGGTCGTCTCCGAGCCACGTGCATCGAGTACCCTCTGCATCGCCGGTGCGCTCGCCGCCCGGTCGTCCGGCGCAGCCACGAGAGGAGTCCCCACATCCTGCCCGACTACACGATTCGCGAGAGCGCCCGCGCCAAGTACCCGCGACTGCAGGTGACCGCCTCCGACGGGCTGGTCGTCGTCGTGCCGACAGGCTTCGACCGCCGCCGGATCCCGCAGCTGATCGAGGAGAAGCGCGCCTGGATCGCACGTGCGATGACGCGGATCGAGGCGCTGCGCGCCGACCTCCGTGCCGCGACCGTTCGCCCGACGACGATCGAACTTCCGGCCATCGGTCGCGCGTGGCGACTGGACTGGGAGAGGACGGACGCGCAGAAGGTGAGCGTCACACCCCTTGCAGAGTCGGCCCTACGCGTCGCCGGGCCGATCGACGATCCGACCGCGTGGCGTCCCGCCCTGCGCCGATGGCTGATCGCCCAGGGACGCGAGCACCTCGTCTCCTGGGCCGAGCGGACCGCGCACGAACTCGACGTCGCCGTCGGACGCGTCTCCATCCGCTGCCAGAAGACGCGATGGGGAAGCTTCGCCGCGCGCGTCGGGCAGCTCGCCACGATCAGCCTCAATGCACAGCTTCTGTTTCTCCCCGAGCGGCTCGCGCGCTTCGTCATCGTGCATGAGCTCTGTCACGCGGCCCATCCGAACCACTCCCCTGACTTCTGGGATCTCGTGCGAACGCACGAACCGAACGTCGACCGGCTTCGCGCCGAACTCCGGACCGCACGGGATCTCGTTCCGCCCTGGGCTCGCCAAAGCCTGGAGTAGCCGGGAGGACAGAGACTCAGCAAGACGAACCCGCGGCGCGCAAGCGCCCGCGGGTTCAACGTGCTCTCGCTGTCTCTGTTCTCTCGACTGCGAAGGGCGCCGGCTACCTGACCACCTCGCAGATAACGTCCGTCGTGAAGTACATCGCCCAGTTCTTCCCCGCGCGGATGTAGTCTCCCTCTCCCCAGGCCGTCTCGGTCTGATCCTCCCCGTCAGCCTTGGATACGACGGCATGCACTGCGATGTAGAGGACACCTCCACACTCGACGTCGAAATCGTCAAGGTCGATGGTGTAGGTGTCCATCTGTGCGCCGTCGAGTTCCTCGTGCTTGTACGGGAATCGGCCGGGAGCGCTCTTCGTTGGAGGGACGGTTCCCACGTAGATGTGAGTCTCCTCCAGCACCCATCCGCCATCCGTCGCAATCGTGAGCGTGAGCGTCTCCCCTTCCGCCGTCGCTTCGATCCATCCCGCCTCGTCGTGCTGCCCTGCGATGAGATAGACGCCCGTCGCTGTGGCGCTCACAGCGAGCGCGAGGATCATCGCGCCTGCACACAGGATTCTCTTCATGTCGATCTGCCTCCTTGCACGCTACGATTCTCTGCACGCATGCCGCGCCTGTCAAACTCGGTCCGCCAGCCGATCAGACCGCCCCCCCCCCGACGGCAGAAGACGGCGAGAGCAGTCGGAGGTGCTGACAACGCTATCGACGGAGCGACATCCGCAGAACCGCTTCGCCGTCGTCCATCTCGCCGGTCAGCGCAAAGCCGAGACTGACGTAGAGCGCCTTGGCTCGCTCGTTCTCCGGATGGATCGACGTGTAGATCTCGGCGCAGTCGGGATTTCCCTTGAACAGGTCGATCACCTGTTGCATCGCGGCGCGTCCGTACCCGTTGCCCTGATACGCCCTATCGACCATGAGTCGCGTGATGTAGCCGCGATCCTCCCTCGGCTCGAAGTCGTACATGATGAAGCCGACCAGCTCTTCGCCGGCGTAGATCCCGCGCGGCTGGGAGACCCCGTCGGCCTTCGCCTCGGCGAGGGAGTACACGTTCGACGCCACGTAGCCCTTCTGGCTCTCGTCGACCTCGAGTCGGATGCACGGGCGGAAGCTTTCCATCGTGATCTCACGCAACGTTACGGCCACCGTCTCTCCTTTCCGGATTCGGTCGCCTCGGCGCGACACCCTCCTTCACAGGACGCCTGGGACGTCCACCACCACCGCACAGCGGCGATCACGGACCGGCGAAGGCCCACTTCGTCCCCAAGTCGGCATCCCGCCGGAGGCGATCGGCAAGCTGACCGGCATGATGTTGGATGTGCCTCAGGTTGTACAGGTGCGCTTCGCCCTTCGTGAACGGGAGCCAGTGGAAACCCGACGGTGCGCCGAACGGCGTCGACGCGACAAGGTTCGCGACCCGTCCGTCGACGTGGTCGCAGTAGGCGAGGACATCCGCCTTGGCGTAGACGTCGTCCGCATCGAGCTGGCTCCAGTCACCGAGGTCGGTTCGACCGAACCCGGCCCTTCCGTCGGCCGCGCGCTCGAACGGGGCGAACTCCTCTTCGGTAGGCGAGAGATACAGATGCGCGTAGAAGACCGTGTGATAGGCGACGGCCCAGAAGCGGTTTCGGTCGTTCTCTCGATTCCAGACCGACAACGGACACGCTTCGATCGTCGCCCGCAGCATCGCCAGCGCAGCCCGGGTCTGTGACACGACAGCCCGCTCCATCATGCGATCCTCCCGTTCGTTGCCGGAGACGTCATCCGCGAGCGCAAACTCCGGGCAACCGCGGCCCGCGAACCCGCATCCACGCGTACGGAGTGTATCGCCTTCCCGCAGCACAGGTCGCGTGCTATCCTTTCGGCATGACCCTGATCCTGGCGGTTCGAGACGATCGAGATATCGTGCTGGCAAGCGACGGCCGCGTTCTCGACGAGCACTCCGGCGTGATGTCCAACGATTCGCTGAAGACGCTCGCCCTCAACCCCTCGCTCTGCCTCGGTCTCGCCGGCCCGACCGACGGAATGCGCTACGTCCTTTCGTCTCTGGGCATCCGATGCCGCAACACCCACCCCGCCGATCTTCTCGGAGCGTGTCAGGAAGGGGCCTGCCCCGTCGACGTCGACTACCGAGATGCCCGCGACGAGGTGTCGAGCGTTCTCACCTGGATGTCGAGGCGTAGGACGCCGCGATGCCGGTCCCGGATCCCGACCGTTCTCCTCGCCGGACGATCGACCGACTCCCCGGCGCTCTGCCGGTGGAGTCCGTCGCACCGCACGTTGGAGGCGACCGGGTCGTGCGGCTACTCCGACGCAATCGTCGGGAGTCTGCCGGCAGAGGGGACCCACGAGAGATCGGAGCTTGATCGCGTCGTCCGCGAGAGGCAGTCGACCGACCGCGCTGAGGAGCGCCTCGTTCGGGCCGTCCGTTTCTGCGCGCGCTATTTCGGCACGAGCGGCCCGGTCAGCGAGACGGTCTTCGTTCGGCGGCTGTCCCGAGGCTTCGCGCTCGTGCGGAACGAGGAGACCCCGAGCGAGCGCCTTGATCGGTAGACCTCTTGCGACTAAGCTTCCTCGCGGCCGGCGCGCCGATTCCGTGGGATCGAGTCCGAGCGGCGCACGTTGGAGGTCCTGATGCCCTTCTATCGACACGAGTGCGACAACTGCGGACACCGGTTTCGCATCCTCGTCCTTCCCGGGACGCAGGCTGAGGAGCCGACCTGCCCGTCGTGCGGGAGCACGTCGACCCACCGCTTGATGCCGCTCGTCGCCGTCCAATTCAAGGGAAGTGGCTACTACAAGACCGATCACCGGGGCAGCAGCTCGCGCACGAAACGCGCCTCCGACGGAAACGGTTCGAGCGACACGCCGGAAACCAAGCCGTCCACGAAGAGCGACGCCACGTCGAGCGACGACGCGTAGACCACGTCACCCCGCATCCTTCGAACCCTAGCGGACTCCGTGAGACTCGCCTGAGCCCGAGTCACTCCGTTCCCGGCCCGCTCTCCCTGAACAGCCACCGATCGAGCCACCCGATGACTTCCTCCATGTGATGGCGAAGCTCCCGCGGACGGGCGGGCCCGTGGCCCGTCTTCCCGTACAGGACGCACCGCACCGGGACGCCGTGACCGCAGAGTGCACGATGGAGGAGAGTCGCATTCGCCGTCGGCGCCTGCGTGTCCGCATCGCCGTGAAGGATCAGAGTCGGCGTTCGCTGCTCGCCGGCGTGCGTCACCGGGGAGAGGTCGTCGTACAGCCCCTGCTCCTCCCACGGGGTCCCGTGCAAGTACTGACGCTCCCAGTCGGGCTGGAGGTTGCTGCCGTAGTTCAAGCGCCAATCGGCGATCCCGCACTGAACGATCGACGCGGCGAACCGCCCCGAGCAGACACCGAAGTACGCGCTCAGGTACCCCCCGTGGCTCGCCCCCGAGACGGCGACGCGCGATCGATCGACCCACCCGCGTCCGGCGAGGGCGTCGATCCCAGCGACGACGTCCGCGAGGTTGACCCGCCCAAGCGCACCCTGGTTGGCAACGCGAAACCGCTCGCCGTAGCCGACGCTCCCACGGTAGTTCGGTCGCAACACGTACGCACCACGCCCAACGACCTGCGGAATCGCTGACAGCTTCCAGTCCGACTCGGCGAGCGGCGCCGCGAGCGCGACCGCAGTCGGTCCTCCGTGCATCACGACGACGAGCGGACGCACGACGTCCGGTTCCCAGGCCGGGTCGCCGTGAAGAACGCCCTCGATCCGCACGCCGTCATCGGTCGTCCACTCCACGATCTCCGACGTCGGCAGCCGCCCGGCGCAGCGGGAAGCTCTGCGGCGCGTCAGGAATCGAACCCCTCCCGTCTCGGTGTCGATCAGGCCGACCTCCCCGGGCGACGCCTCCGCGTGACAGATGGCAACGAGCGTTCGCCCGACCGCGGGGAACGTGCACCCCTCGTTCACCCACCCTTCGCCGAGAGCGAACCCGCCCTCCTGTCGCTCGACGACGCAGTCCACGTTCCTCGTTTCTGGATCGAGGCGATACGGGAGGGCGGATGCCCCGTCGACACCGAGGAAGTAGACGCCCTCCGAGCGCCAGGCAATCGGGTGGGTCTGGCCGTCGACCGGCGTCATCGCGGTGGTCTCGCCCGTCCGCGGCGCGTGGAAGATGAGCTCGTTGTTGGCGATGAACGACGGACTTCCGACGCGCTTGACGAGCAGGGTCTCGCCGGTTGGGCTCCAGACCGGCGCCCCGCACCCGATGCCGCACGGAAGCTTGGTCACGAGTTCGGTGTCGACATCGAGCAAGCCGGCGGTCCCGCGATCCCACGCCTCCGGAGACGGGCTCGGGAGACTCACCAGGGCGACAGCGCGACCGCTCGGATGCCACGCGTACTCAGCGACGTGCCCTGCAGGACCGATCGGCCGGAAGACTGCCCCATCAGCGTCTGCAATCCAGAGGCCGTCTCCCGGACCCTCTTCCCCGATGACGCGGACGTCGCCGTACCGCTCGCGGAACGCTTCCTCGTCGGCGCCGGCTCGAGCGGCGGCAACGCACGTCACGCTGGATCCGTTCGGGGACCACGCGAACGCATGGCCACCTGCGGGAAGCGGCAGTCGTGCTTCGATCGACAGACTCGGCCAGGAAAGCACGAAGACGAACGCGGCGTCCTCGCGCTCCTCCCGCCCCACGACCAACAGCCGATCGCCGTCCGGTGCCCAGCGAGGGCTCGCCGAGACGGTGAAGCCGGGCAAGGAGATCTCGTTCCCGGTATCCGCGACTTCGACGACGCAAACGCTCCGGTCGTACCGGTTCTTCGCCCAGTTCGCTTCCGAGCGCTGGAACGCCACCCACGCGCCGTCCGGCGAGATCCGCGCGTCGCTCAGCCGCGGAAGCTCGATCAGTTCGTCGATCGTCAACATCCTCGTTCCGTCCGTCATCGTTCCTCCCGTGCGGCCGCGACGTCGGCGAAGCGAGCACGCACCCTCTGGTAGGACGAACGGCCGTCGGAACGTGTTCACTCTCGAGCGCGTGCCGCGACTGTACAATGTCGATCCCGCGGCGCGCTGGCCTCGAGAGCCCGAGATCCCTACTCTGAGCTGGCAAAGGGGGAATCGATGGAAGCCAGGTGGGTGTGGATAGGAATCGCTGGGCTGTTTGCACTCGGGGCACTCGGCGACATCGTCGAACCGGGGGAGGAGACCGTGGTGCCCGAGAACTCGATCTTCCGTACGGAGGAAGCACGCGATCGGCTGATGGGGATCTACGACGAACGAATGGCCGACTGGCCCGTGCCGTACGAGGAACTCGACCTGGAGACGTCGTACGGCACGGTCCACGTGATCGCCAGCGGCCCGGCGGACGGGGAGCCCGTCTTGCTGCTGCACGCATCGGGGCTCTCGGCCACGTCCTGGGGACCGAACATCGAGGCGTTCGCCGGGCGCCGGACGTACGCAATCGACCACATCGGCGAGGTCAACAAGAGCCGCCTCGCCGACGTCGACGTCTTCCCGAAGACGCGCGAGGCAATCGCCGGGCTGTACGCCGAGATCGCCGACGGGTTGGGCGTCGAGCGATCGGTCGTCGTCGGCGCGTCAAACGGCGGGTTCGTCTCGATGAGTTATGCCATCGAGCATCCCGAGCGGGTGTCGAAGCTGATCCTCCCCGGCCCGATGGGGCTCACCCCGCCGCCGCTGCAGATGGGCCTTCGTCTTCTCGCCGCCCAGTTCATCCACTGGACGTGGGTCGAGCAGGGCGCGCTGACGTGGATCCTCGGCACCTCGCCGATCGTCCTCGATCCGTACGGCGAGTGGTTCACCTGGGTCATGCGCGGCTCGTTCCCCCGCGTCGTCCCGCCCGTCGGCATCCCCGCGGAGGACCTGGCGCAGATCGAGATTCCCGTCCTGCTTTTCCTGGGAACGGAGGACAACCTCGTCGGCGATCCCGACCGAGCGGCCGCCGCCGCTTCGGTGATGAAGGACCTGAAGACCCTCGTCGTCGAGTCGTCCCACCTCGTGAACGTCGAGGTGGCCGACGAGGTCAACCGCGGGATCGTCGAGTTCCTGGCCGAGTAACGCGCAATACGGAGGTGTGAGATGGCCACAGCAACGGCAGCGAGCAAGGGACGACGGAGGATGGCGATCGCGACGGCGGCAATCGGGACGGTGATCGGAATCGCGGCGGTGTACGTGGTCATCGCGCATCTCGGCGGGCGGAGCGTCCCGTTCGTGACCGACGATCGCACGGCGTTCATCGTGCTCGCCGTGATCGGGATGGTCATGTGCGCGTTCGGGATCCAGACGATCCTGAACTCGACCGGCTGGCTCAGCCCGGGGACGTTCATCGGGGCGGCGATCGGCATCCTCGTGTTGATCGCGTTCGTGCTTGCGGTGATGAACCGGCCGATGTTCCTGTTCGCCGACTACCGCGCCGGCTTCGTCGCCCTCGCGGTGGCGATGCTGGTGAAGTGGGCCATATCGACGATCAGTCTGATCTACAGTCTGACAACGAAGTAGGAGGAACCTGTGAGTGGAATCATCGTCTATCGAAGCAGCTCGGGAAGCACCAAGCAGTACGCCGAATGGATCGGCCAAGAGACCGGATTCTCGGTCCACGACAGCCGGGATGGAGCGATCCCGTGGGCCGGGGCGGACACGGTCGTGATCGGCTGCCCGATCATCGCCAACAAGCCGTTCCTCTCCGGCTGGATCCGGAAGAACTGGGATCGGATGAAGGACAAGAACGTCGCGCTATTCACCACCTCCGGCGCCGACCCCAACGATGCGCCGGTCGAGGAATGGATCGGGAAAGCGCTCCCCGAATCGATCCGCTCGAAGATCCGCGTCTTCCCACTGGCCGGCCGGTTCGACTACGCCCGGCTGAAGGGCATGAACAAGGTCATGATCTGGATCGCGGGCGTCCTGCTGGGAAACAAGGACGTCAAGAACCAGATCCGGAATCCGATCGACGGCGTCGCGAAGGAGAACCTCAACGAGCTACTCGAATTCCTAAGGAGCACCGGCTGAGGCATCGCCGGAAACGCGAGAAGCCGGTCACCGGCGCGGGCGGTCCCGTCGCACGCCTCGTCTCGTCAGATCAGTCGAGGAGGACCTCGTTGATCGCCTCGTTCACTCCGACGCAGCCCCAATCGCTGTTCGACAGCACCACGACGATATAGCCGAGATCGGGATAGATGTTCAGCATACTGCAGATCCCCGGGAATCCGCCTCCGTGCCCGATCGTCCGGTGGCCTTCGACAATCCGGTCGAAGAACCCATAGGCGTACGAGACGCCGTCCCGGATGCTGACCTTGCCCGTCGTCGCGAGTTCGGTCGACGACGCGGTGAGCAGCTCGTGTCGCATCAGGGCGTTGGCGAACGCGAGGAGGTCAGGCGCCGTCGAGTACCCGCCGCCCGCCGAGCCTCCGCGCACGGGGAGCATCGACGTGTTCGCGACCGGCTCTTCGAGCTCGTTCTCGTCCCAGTCTCGGTTCGTGTAGCCGCTCGCGAGGTTCTCCACGCCCGCGTCGAGTTCGTAGCACGCCGTGTCCGTCATCCCACTCGGAGCGAACAGGTCGTCCCGCACGTAGTCGAAGTAGCTCATCCCGCTGACCGCTTCGATCACGAGCCCCAGCACGATGTATCCCGCGTTGCTGTAGCCCATCCGCGAGCCAGGCTCGAACAGGAGCGGTTCGTCCGCGATCAGGGCGAAGTAGTCCCCGAGCGAGCGGATCTCTCCGCAGGCGTCCAGGTACCCTGGAACGTCGAAGTAGTCGCCGAGCCCGCCGGTGTGCGTCAGCAGCTGATCGATCGTCACCGACGCCGCGACATCGGGATTCGGGTAGTCGGGCATGTAGTCGCCGACGGTCCCGTCCAACGAGACGGCGCCCTGCTCGACGAGCTGGAGAATCGCGACGGCGGTGAACATCTTGTCGAGCGAACCGAGGTTGAACTTGGTGTCGATGCGGTTCGGCGCGCCGAGGCTGCGATCGGCCATCCCGTACGCCGCCTGCAGAACCGGGACCCCGTCGGCGGCGATCAGGACCGTCCCGGAGAATTCACCCTCGGCCGCAAGCCCTTCCAGCGTCGTTCGGATGACCGCCATCCGCTCTTCAAGCGACAGAGGCGTCTCCGCCAGCGGCACCTCGCTAGGGGCGGCCTGGCCTCCAGCGAACCTCCGCACGCCTCCGATCAAGACAAGGGCGATCACGGCACTGCCGATGGCGACCGCAATCAGAACGTTGACTAGATTCCTCAAGGTGTCCTCCTAGACGGTAGTCTCGGATGGTCTCGTCCATCCTCGCGGATCCGAGGCGCTCCCGTCAACCAGACCCGGTCGAGCCGTGCCGTCGGTCTCTTCCTCGTCCGAAGGTTCCTCGAGTCCGCCGTCGACAAGCCACGTCCGCCAGCGGGATTCGAGTGTCTCTGCCGATTCGTCGAGGAAGGCGAGAACGTCCCCATCCGCACACTCGCGGACGATCCGCACGATCCGCTCGCGGCCGTACGCGCGCTCGATCAACTGAACGACCGTCCAACCCCAGTCGTAGGCGAGCGCTCCGTCGGTCAGGACGCGACCGAGTGGGGGAATCGCTTTCGCGGCGACCGCGGCGACCGCCGCCTTCCGGAACCCATCCTCGTACCGCGACTGGCCGGAAAGGTGGACCGCGAGCCCTTCGCCCCACCACCCGGGGCTCGCTTCGATGTCCGGGCTGAGAAACTCCTCGACCATGTGGACCGCTTCGTGAACCAGGAGGCGATCGAACTCCGCCGGGACGTAGTCGAACGCCGAGTGCTTCTCGTACGCCGACGGCGAGAGGACGACCATGTCCGTCCGCTGCGGCTGGGCGATCCGCGCCGGATGCGACGGCACTTCGATCTCGACGCGCAGCAGCTCCCGCACCAGCCGGTCGAACTCGTCCCGACTCGGCACGAGCACGACGCGGATCGGCGGAAACGGCTCCGAGACCTCGAAGTACGACGTCAGCGCCGGGAGCTTCGCGTCGAGCGCAGCGAACGCACGTTCAGCGAACGAGCCCTCGCCCTCGACGTACCGAATCCCAATCCGCGCGTCACCCAGCTCGGAATACCCTTCGAGCATTCACGACCTCCGATCCCAAGCGCCGTCTGATCGCCCTCCGCTCACTCGAAGAAGAGAAGCGCAGTTCCTTTCGTGGGACGCGCTACCCGGATCCTCTCGCGAAGGCCGATCTCCGCGAACTGCTTCGCCCGCCGCGGCGCGTGCTCGTTCGCGCCGAACAGCACGCGCCCGAGCGGCCAGGACTCGCGGAGCCAGCCCGCGACGGACCGGAGGACACGCTCTTCGAGACCGTCCGCGATCCGGCTCGACCGCACCCAGAAGAAGACGGCCGCATCGTCGTCCGCGCCCCCCGAGATCACCGCCTCGTCCGCGCCGGCGTGCTCCAGCTCGAACGCGAGCGGCGTCACGTAGATGCAGCCCAGGCACTCCGTCTCCTCCGGATTCACGACCGTGAACGTGAACGCCTTCCGTTCGACGTGCTCCCTCTCGTGGATCTCAAGATCCTGAAGGTTCTCTTCCACGGTGAAGCCTTCGCGCGGCCACGACCCTCCGAAGAGGGCTCGCAGGCTGGCGCGGCTCTCAACCACCGCCGCGAAGTCGAGATCCACATCGGTCGTCCGAAGCGGGCGGAGCGCGAACTCATCGGTGCGCAGCTCCTCGGGAATCGGACGCTCAGACGGCGCGAAGGCCATCAGCCCTCCTTAGGTTGCGGCGACCAGTTGCGCATCCCTCGCGACGGCTCAGCCGACGTCGCAAACCGTACACGCGACTACGTCTCCGCCAGCCACTCCGCCAGATCCCGCTGCAGGCTCTCGGCGGTGTGAATCTCGTACGGCTCTCCGAGCTTGAGCACCCAGGCGAGCGAGTCGAAGAACTCGAGGCCGTGGTACCACGTGAGAACCTCTGGATCGAACCCCATCCGCCGGCAGTACGCCTCTTCCGCCCCCCGTCCGCGGAGTGCGGGGACGAGGAAGAACGGAAGGAGAAACTCGAACAGCGGATCGGTGAACCCGGCATGCTGCCAGTCGATGATCCCCACCAGGCGATCCCCTTGCACGAGGAGGTTCTCCGGCCAGAGGTCACCGTTGCTGAATCGATCCCCGAGCGATCCCGGCCACGTCTCCTTCAGGCGGCGATAGGCGGCGTCGGCAAGCGGATTCGCCCCCTCGAATCGGGCGTGGGCCTTGTCGAGAACCTCGAGCGCTGACTCGCTCCCCTCCATCCGCTCCGCGCTACCTGCCGGGAGGTCCTCGACGGTGATCGACTGAACTGCGCAGACCGTGTCGACGTAGAGGGCGTCCGCCCACGACTCGTCCGCCTTCATCCCGTCGAGAAGCGGATCCCCGTCGATGAACGTGGTGACGAACCACGGCGTCGCGAGCGCCGTCCCCTTCGAATCCCAATGAAGGACCTTCGGCGTCGGCAGCGGATGACTCTCCATCGCCTCGAGGGCGGCGGCTTCGTTCGCGCTGCAACTGTCGCCCAGACGCACGAGGAGGCGTCGGTCGCCCTCCTCGGTTTCGAGATCGATCCGCCACGGCGTTGCCCGAGAGCTCGCGCCGAGGGCCGTCGCCCGCAGCGCGCGGATCGACGTCCCGAGGACGCGCTCCAGTTCCTGCGTCAGTCGACCCTCGGGAATCGGAAGAACATGCGTTTCGGCCGTCATGCCGAACCTCGCTTTCGCGGTTCTTGATGTGAAACGAGATCTGCCTCGAACGGCAGGTGTATTGGCAACATCCTTCGGCGTCGACCCGGCGATGGTACGTTGGCGGACGGCGATCGACAACGAGCACGTTCCGGGGGGGCGCCTCGACAGCGACCGCGCACGAATCCTCAGACTCGACGAAGCCATCCCGGCCGCGCATTCGGAACGCTGTCCGACGCGGGGATGTACGGCTTGATGTCGAGGAGCGGCGTCCCGTCGAGCATGTCGACGCGTTCGACGTAGAGGATCCCGTCCTCGATTCGGTCGAGTTCGACGACCGAGAGGCCGATCGGGTTCGGCCGGTGCGGCGAGCGCGTCGCGAACACGCCCTTCGCCTCCGTCTGCTTCGGCGGGACGGCCTCCAGGTGGAAGCTCGAAACGCGATCGAGATGCCAGAGCAAAATCACGTGGGAGAACCCGTCGAGATCCTTCAGTCCGCGCCGGTACGCCTCGAAGATCTCGACCGTCCCCTTCACCCCGACGGCCTGCGAGGTCGATCGCGGCATCCCCCTCTGGCTCGTGAACGGCGTGTGGATGATCCCGATCGGCGTCAGCTCCACGCGTTCCCCCTTTGCCCTCTCGCCCTTCGCATCGATCCCATCGCCACGGCGGTCAGTCGGAACACGTGAACCCCTCGATCAGCCGTCCGAGCGCTCCGTCCGGATCGACCCACGCAGCAATCTCGGCGGCAACGCTGTGGAAGAAGACGAACGTTCGCCCGGTTCCATCGCACGGCAACACGGCGAGCCGGACCGACAACACGGCGTCCTCCGTCGTGACGTCGACAGACTGCTGGAGGACCTTCCGCCTGCCGATCTCCGCCTCGATCGGCGGCCCCGCAGTCTCCAGCCCGACGCCCTCCTCGCGGAGTCCCTCCACGAACGAAGCGAGCGCCGTCTGCGCGGGGCGCCGTCCGTCGGTCGTCCACTGCACCCCCACCCGCTCGTACGGGGATCCAGCGTACCGGAACGTGATCAGTCCCGCCGATTCCGAGGCTCGCGCGCTCCCCGCCCACCCCTCGATCCACGGACTCGTCAGGCGCGGGATCTCCAGCTCGAAGCCGAAGTCTGCAAACGGGACCTCCGTGTAGTCCTTGCACGCCGGAAGGATGAAACTCCCCAGAAGCCACTCGACGGTCGCCGGACCCTCGGCCCGCTCGCTCGGGTCGATCCCCTTCGGCCAGTTCCGAGCCGTCATCACAACGACCATGTCCAGATCCGGAATCCCGTAGATCCGCTGCTCGAACGCGCCCGCCGCGTGGAAGATGCCGCTCTCGGGGAAGAGCCACCACTGGTACCCGTACCCCTCGCCGGACCAGGTCGACGCCGAGGACCGCGTCGAGTCGGCGATCCAGTCGGCGGGCACGATCTGCTCTCCGTTCCAAACGCCGTCGTTCAGGTAGAGCTGGCCCAGCTTCGCCATCCCGTGCGGTGTCAGCCAGATGTCCTGCCCGCCGAAGTAGATCCCATTCGGGTCCTGCGGCCATCGAACGCGATCGATCCCGAGCGGACCGAACAGGGACTCGTTGGCGAACGCGAGCGTCGACATCCCGGTCGCTTCCGTCAGGATCGCCGACAGGAGGTGCGAGCAGCCGCCGTTGTAGTACCAGACCGACCCCGGCTCGTGAACCATCGGCCGATCGAGCGCGTACTGCACCGGATCCCCGCTCCGCAGGCCGTCACCCCACGAGTGGTGCATGTCGTCCGGGCCGATCCAGGAGAGGCCGCTTCTCATCGTCAGGAGGTCCTCCACCGTCATCCGCCGCTTCCGCTCGTCGAGATGCGCGATCTCGCGATCGCCGAAGAAGTCGACGACCCGCTCGTCGACACTCCCGATGGTCCCCTCTCCGATCGCGATCCCGATCAGGATCGACGTCACGCTCTTCGTCACCGAATAGAGGTTGTGCAGCAGCCGCTCGCTGTAGATCCGCGGATCCGGGTAGTGCTCGAACACGATCTCCCCGTGCCGCACGACGACGACCGAATCGATCGGCAGGTCGAGCGCGTCGATCACGTCGCGCATCCGTTCGAGCCGCGCCGCGTCGATCCCGTGATCCTCGGGCGCCGCGTAGCCCCAGTCATTCCCGCTCGCGAAGCCGACGACACTCCCCGCAAGGACCACCAGCAACACCGCCGTCCGGATCATCGAGCGCACTCCCGCCTCCTCGCCATCCTCATCGAGCTACTCTGATCGGGAGAAGATACGAGACGCTCTCGCAGAAGCCCAACCCGACGGAACGCGCCATGCCGCTCTCCGAGCACGGAGACGGGCGACCGCCGCGAACTCCTTCACGAACCTGTCGGCTCGAACAGCTCGACGGCTCGCCGCATGACCCCGACGACGTCAACGTCGAACGCGCACGCCTCCGTGCAGGCTCCCTGCCCGTCGCAGGCCGACGCCTTAACCCGCTGCCCCTCGTACATCCCCACGAGCCAGTCCTGCACGCCGCCGCGCGCCCAGTTCACCATCGCGATCATCGCCGTGATGTCGATCCCCTGCGGGCAGGGCATGCACTGGCGGCAGTGGACGCAGTGGCCGGCCAGCTCGCGATGGACCCTGGGCAGCACCGGTCGATGATCCCTCTCGCCGTCGTCGACCGCGTGATATCGCAGGGCGGCGCGCATCTCGTCGGCGTTCTTGACCCCCGGTACGACCGTCGACACCGGCTGCGCCAGGACGTAGTCGAGACACTGAAGCGGCGTGATCGACGTCGGCGCGCCGTCCACCCGGAGGAGGAGGCCCGCGCTGTACGGTTTCATCGCGATCAGGCCGACGCCGGCGTCCTGGCACGTTCGATAGAGCGTCTGCTGACGCTCGTCGTCGTGTTGGGTCATGTTGACGGTGAACATCAGCGCGTCGACGGCACCGCTTCCCGCGAGGTCGATCGCAACCCCAACGTCGTGCACGCTCGCTGCGATCGCGCCGATGCGTCCGTCACGCTTGTAGCGCTCGAGCTCCTCCAGCGAGGCGTCGAGCCACGCGCCAGTCCGACCCGGCTCCCCGACCATCGTCATCATCGCCACGTCAACGAAGTCGTCGCCAACACGTGCGAGCGCATCGGGGAAGGTCTTCCGGCAGTCATCCAGGTCGTACCGATATCCGATCCCCCAATGGCAGGCGAGGACGAGCTCGTCGCGGTATTCGCGCAGCACGGGCCCGAGCCCGTCCCAGACGTACGCTCCGTCTCCCGCCGGATCGATCTGCAGAACGTCGATGAAGCTCGCGCCGCCGTTGAGCGCCGTCTCGACGATCTCGGCGATCACCTGCGCGTCCGCCGGGAAGTGCTCCGTCCCGAGCCCGATCTCACTGATTTCGATCCCCGTCTTCCCGAGCTGTCGATGCTCCACGCGACCTCCCGTCTCTGTCTGTCAAGCGAACACCAACGTACCGGCCCAGACCGCGCATTCAACCCCTACCTTCTCCCACTTCCAGCGGGGACATCGGTCCCGATCGCCAACCCGACTGCGTCGCTGTGCGAGCACGAACACCGAGAGAATACCGTTCCAGATAGCGTTTTCGAGGTCGCCCGTTTTCCCCGTTCGGCGAGGACACCGGTCCCCCCGCGTCCCCGTCCTCCCCACCTCGTCGGACGAGTCACCCCCCGCCTTGACCGCGTCTTCGCTTCCGACTAGCGTTCCACCTGAAGACGCGAGGAGGCGCCACCATGGGGGAGAAGTCGATCGTCATCATCGGAGGCGGGATCGCCGGACTCTGTGCCGGCTGCTACGCCCGGATGAACGGGTACGAAACAAGAATCCTCGAGATGCACGCTCTCCCCGGTGGCGTATGCACCGCCTGGACGCGGAATGGGTACACGATCGACAGCTGCATTCACTGGCTCGTCGGGTCGGCACCCGGGGTCAACTACCACCAGCTGTGGAAGGAAGTCGGCGCAGTCCAGGGATTCGAGATGCTCGATCTCGACGAGTATCTCCGCGTCGAAGGACCCGATGGGAAGGCCCTGATCCTCTACAGCAATGTCGACCGTCTGGAAACGCACCTGCTCGAACGGGCGCCGGAGGACGCCCGTGCGGTCCGGGCATTCACCAAGGCGATTCGGAAGCTCTCCCGCTTCGATCTCCCGGTCGACAAGGCACCCGAGCTCTACACCGTCTTCGACAAGCTGGCGATGCTCCTCGGAATGCTCCCGTACGGTGGAACGTTCATGCGATGGCGGAACGTCTCAGTCAGCGACTTCGCTCGCGACCTCAAGAACCCGTTTCTTCGCAAGGCCTTCGAGGAGATGGCCTCCGAGGCCGAGGACTTCCCGATCCTCGCCCTCATCCTCCCGCTCGCGTGGTTGAGCCGGAAGGTCGGCGGGTATCCCCTCGGTGGCTCCCTCCCGTTCGCCCGCGCCATCGAGAAGCGCTATCTCGATCTCGGCGGTTCGATCGACTACGGTGCGAAGGTCATCGAGATCCTCACGGAGAAGGGCGATCGCGGCGACCGGGCCGTCGGGGTCCGCCTCGAAGATGGGACGGAGCATCGAGCCGACACGGTCATCTCCGCCGCCGACGGGCACGCGACGATCTTCGACATGCTCGGTGGCCGCTACGTCGACGAGACCATCCGCGGCTACTACGAGACGATGACGCCGTTCCCGCCTCTTCTCTACATCGGCCTCGGAGTCAACGATCCGCTCGCCGAGATCCCGTCGACGGTCGGCGGAATCACGTTCCCGCTTGCGCCGGCCGTCGAAATCGACGGGACGCTCCGCCAGCGGTTGTCGTTCAAGGTCTACAACTTCGATCCGGCCCTGGCGCCGACCGGCAGGTCCGTCATCGTGCTGATGATCAACAGCGACTACGATCGATGGCTCAAGCTGCGCGAGGACCCGCAGGCGTATGCTGCGGCCAAGGAGGCCGCCTGCGAAGCGGTCCTCGACGCACTCGACCAGCGGATTCCCGGCATCCGCGACAAGGTCGAGATGCGCGACGTGGCGACCCCCGTCACCTGGAATCGCTACACCGGCAACTGGCGCGGCTCGTACGAGGGATGGCTTCCTAGCGGGGGCAACCTGATGATGCAGATGAGGAAGACGCTCCCCGGCCTCGACCGGTTCCACATGATCGGTCACTGGACGACGCCCGGCGGCGGCCTCCCACCGGCGGTCTCCGGCGGCCGGCACGTCGTGCAGCTCATCTGCAAGCGCGACGGGAAGAAGTTCGTCGCCACGGAGCCGTAACCGGCTGACCTCACGCGCTCGACGCCCTCCGCAGATCCAGCAAGCGGGACTTCGTCCGAGCGTGTTGATGCGGCTACGCGCGTCCAAGCTCCAGGAGCATCTCGACCTGCTTGCCATCGTCGCTCGTCTCGGTCCGCACGAAACCGAGGCTCTCGTAGAGGGCCAAGGCCGGCGCGTTGTCTCCACGCGCATTCAATGCCACCGCCGTCGCCCCTTCGGACGCCAGCTGCGCAAGCATCTCGGTCAGGATGGCGCGAGCGTACCCTCGCCTGCGGTGCTCCGGGGCGACGCAGATGTCGAACAGCAGCTTCATGTTCGCCGGCATCCCGGGAGGAGCGCCGAACCAGACGAAAGCCACATCAGAGCCGTCCTCGGCTCGGGCCACGCGGAAGACGTGCCCGGGGCTCTCCTTGCCTTCAGGAAGGAGGCTCGGAATCATCGCATCGAGTCGGGCGCGCTCCTCGGTTGGGTCGCGTCCCGACACCCAGGCTCGATCCCCCGCCTGACGTTCGGCAGACTCCTCGAACCAGCGATCGAACACTTCCTGCGTCGGCGCTACGAGATCGAGCATGGTCTCCCCTTCCGGATCTCTGCCCGTCTGTCGTCGTCTCTCCCGACACGGTTCAGGTGACTCCCACAGCAAGCCTGACCTTCGAGCGGTGAACACCTGACTCCTCCTGTGCGTCCTCCATCGTGAAGCGAGGGACGCCCTCGCGGGAGGAGGCCGCGACCATGCGCATCGACGAGACGCCAACCGGCGGCACGCTCCACCTACTTGTCGATGAACCCACCCCGTCCATCGCGCCACACACGTTGAACTCTCCCGATTCGGCAGACATCACAACTCCCTGGAGGGATTCATGCGCATTCGTCTAGCTCGTCCCACCGGCATGTTCGGGTTCTCGGTCGTCTGGTTCGGTCAGTTCATCTCGCTCGTCGGCTCCGGCATGAGTCGGTTCGCGCTGACGATCTGGGCGTGGGAGATCACCGGGCAGGCAACCGCGCTGGCGCTCGTCGGCTTCTTCTCGTTCGCTCCGACGGTGCTCCTCAGTCCGATCGCCGGCGCCCTCGTCGACCGATGGAACCGCAAGCTCGTCATGATCCTGAGTGACCTCGCCGCGGGCTTGTCGACGATCGCCATCCTGACACTCCTTCTGCTTGGGCGTCTTGAGATCTGGCATCTGTACGTTGCGGGCGCCTTCTCCGGGATCTTCGGCTCGTTCCAGTTCCCGGCGTACAACGCAGCGATCACGACGATGATCCCGAAGAAGCACTACGGCCGCGCGAACGCGATGGTCGGGATGGCCGGGTCGGCGACGGAGATCATCGCCCCGATCCTGGCAGGCATCTTCCTCGCCGTGCTCGGGATCCACGGCGTCCTCGTGATCGACATTGTCACGTTCGTCTTCGCCGTTCTCGTCCTGCTCTGCGTCGTCATCCCCCGGCCCGAGGAGACGAGCCACGGACGCGAGGCCCGAGGAAGCCTGTGGTCGGAGTCGCTCTACGGATTCAAGTACATGCTCGAGCACCGGAGCTTCCTCGCCCTGCTCCTCCTCATCCTCGGAGGTAACATCACCCTCCTCATCGGCTTCACGATCCTGCCCCCGATGATCCTCGCCCGGACGGGAAGCAACGAGGTGATCCTCGGTGCGGTCCAGATGGCTCTCGGAATCGGTGGAGTTGCCGGCGGCCTGATCATGAGCGCGTGGGGCGGCCCGCGACGAAGGATCTTCGGTGTCCTGAACGGCCTGGCCGGCCTGAGCGTCGCCGGCGAAGTTCTGATCGGTCTCGGCCAGAGCACCCCGCTGTGGGCGGCGGGCGCGTTCTTCGTCACGTTCTTCCTGGCCTTGCTCAACACGTCGAGCGGCGCGATCTGGCAGGCGAAGGTGCCGCCCGACGTGCAAGGGCGGGTCTTCGCCGTTCGCCGGATGGTCGGGGCCGTCGGCGCGCCGATTGCGATGCTCTGCGCCGGACCGCTCGCCGACTACGTCTTCGAACCGCTGATGGCCTCCGGCCGTCCGCTGACGGAGGTCCTCGCCCACGTCGTCGGGACAGGGCCCGGTGCCGGGATGTCTCTGATGTTCGTCCTCGGCGGCGGCGGCGGCTTGCTCCTCGCCCTCGCCGGCTTGGCAACCCGCCGGCTGAGGGACATCGACACGTTGATCCCTGATCACACGACCGAGTAGGCGTCGGCTCGAAGCCCCGTCGCGCAATCACACGCGCGCCTCTGATTCGCACCGCGAAGGGACAGATGCCTGGTAAGCCGCCCTCTTGCTCGTCACTGCAGAGCATACCATTTGACTCCGTTCATTGAGATCGCTTTACTTCCATCCCGGAGGTGGTCATTATGCAAGCACGAGCCCCGGGACTGAGACTCACCGCGTGCATCGCCGGGATCCTTGCGATCTTCACTGTGGCAGCTCAAGGGAACCTACCTAGCGCGCTGCCCTTGTTCCTCGCCTCAATCCGTCACACGGACGGCGAACTGCACCTCAAACTCACACACGTCGGGCCCAACTCGAAGCCCCTATCTAGCCTCGTCCTATCGACATCAGCGGACACCTTCGACCTCTCGAGCTTCCCCGACAGTCATAGCCCCGATCTCAGCTACGCGGGCGACCGCTTCGGGCTGGAAATCTGCGAGCTTGAACGGGCCCAACTTGAGTCGCTCCTGGCGCAGATTGCCCAGGGGCTGGGCGTCAATGCTGACGTCCTTCCCGAGTTCCCGTTCCTCTCCATGACGGTCGTATTCGCCTCGCCCGCCCGGACGAGTTCGATCGAGGCGATCCTCGGGCAAGACGACGCCAGGATCCTGTTGGAGCAGCTCTGGTATGGCGTGCGTGAAGACGTCACCTGTGCAGAAGCGATTTCTTGGAGATGGCGCGCCCTCGGATACGGCATCGGCGCAGTGAACCCGGACTCCGACGGTGACGGCCTATCCGACGCCGAAGAGGTGAACTGGAACACCGATCCTTTCGTCGCGGACACAGACGGTGACAGCCTGCTGGATGGCCAGGAAGTCGAGTTGGGAACGGATCCACTGAACCCGCTCAGCCGGTAACGGAGGCGAACGATGAGATACCTACAGAAGAGACCTCTCGCGGTCCTGCTCCTTGCGGCTGTCGTGGCCCTCGCGCTGGGAACTTGGGCCGCCGAGAAGATCAGCGCAAACGGCAAGGAAATCACAAGCGGCGCGTTCAAGGGGACCAAGGTGACAGGGACGACGATCGACATCGAGTTCACGCCGAACGAGCACTGCAGCAAGTGCTCGAAGATCGTGTTCATCCAGGTGGTCAAACGGACCGGGACGAAGGCAGACGGGACGAAGATCCCTCTGAAACCATCAGACTTCAAGAATTTCCCAGGATCTGCGGAGAAGGACAAGGTGACAATCGCATCGGAAGGCAAGACCCTCGACTACGCGGTTGGAGAGAAGGACCCCTACTACAACGGCGATGACGAGAAGCAGGACAAGGCTCACAAGCCCAAGGAGCCGGATAACCCGAAGAAGTCGAAGAAACAGCGACAAGGTTACAAGGAGAGCCCCGGCGAAACTGCGAAGATGACCGATACACCTTCCACGAATCCCGCGAACTGGCCAGCCGGGATCACGAAGATCACTCGCGATTTCGAGACCGCCGCCTTCTGCGCCGACGGCCCTGACAAGGGACACTACTTCGGAACCATCAAGTGGCGCTACGAACGATCGAAGGGCGGTACGGGCTCCGTTACGATCCAAACCGCTTCTTCGGTCACGGGCCCACCCGATCGCGACTACCTGATTCTCGGCGAGGGCGGCGAGATCATCGGCGAGCTTCACACGTACTCTCTTGACGCCGACGGGCAGCCTTCGGCCAACTTCCGGCATGCCCTGACGAAGTGGCTCGACCGATACAAGTTCAAGCTCCCGGGCACGCCCATCGGAATGCTCGCTCCTTGGCCCGATGATCCGATGTTCGGAGGGTCGTGGATCATGGCCGAGCTGCCGGGGCTCGGGATCGAGGATGCCTTCATCACGGCTTCCGTTCCATTGGATCTGCCTTCCGATCCGTGGCTCGAGGAGTACGGACTCCAGCCGAGCGGGCTTTCTCGCATGATCGAGGCAACGGCACTCGACGGGTTCGAGCAGCTGGAGTTCCCGTTCGCACTGCCGATGACGATCGTGTTCCACTACGAGGACGAGGAAACGTGGGAACTTCAAGAAGAGACGCTCGGTGTCGGATTCTACGACCCGAACGAAGGACGATACACAACCGAGGGACTGAGCATCCTCGGCAGAGACCTTGAGCAGAATCTGATCATGTTCTCGACGTGGAATCTGGGCCTCTTCACAATCGTCGGGTTCCCGGACTGCTAGCGCACTGTCGGCCCTAGCAGACACGCGATGCCGGCGGGCGCAACCTCTCATCGAGCTGCGCCCGTCGCGCTTCTTCGGCTGCCCGAACCAGGGCGCGCCTCCACAATCTGTACCTCTTCCATCTCCGAGGCCATCCCCTCGAGAGAGCCGAAGCTATTCGCGATGCGCTGGAAGCCGTCGTCGCGAAGGCAAAATCCGGTTCTACGGGTGGAGCACCGACGATGTGGAACGAGCGCAGCTCTTCGCCCGCGGACCCCATTGCCCGGCCATCGAGCATCGCCTGAACGTTCTTCAGGACGCCCCCAGAATGCTCACCCTCTGCGACGAAGAGGATCTCGCAAGCGTCAACCCCGCCCCGCTTCTGTGCGGTGTTCTGACCGGCCGCTTGCGGCCCGGGACGGAGCTTCCTGCGTCGGATCTCCGACGTGACTCGTTCAACGACGAACCCTTTGCGCAGATCCTGGCACGAGCGGAGTCCCTGCGCCCGATGCTGACAACTGAAGGCCGCAGCTACGTCCACGGCGCTCTCGCATGGATCCGGGCGAGAAGCCCCAGGACGATTCCGATCCCCGGCTTCCGAACGATCCAGCAAGTTAGGGAGCTCATCGAGACTCTGCACCTCGGCCCGCTCTCGTCGGACGTCTTCGCGCGCGTGACCGCAACGGCAAATCAGCCACGCTGAGCACAGGCGCTTCCTCCCCGTCGGAGATCGAAGACGGCGGCCGCGGCCGGCCCGCCGTGGCCTCCGCCCTCGCAAGTAGCCCGCGAGTCTGATGGCTCGTTACGCGGAGTTGAGCGTCTCGAACTCCTCTCGCGTCAGGCCGAACAGGATGTCGTCGTAGTAGACGCCGTCCATGAAGAACTGCCGCCGGCGTCGACCTTCCTCGACGAAACCGAGTCGCTTGTGCGGAGCGATCGAGGCATCATTGGTCGCAATGCAGGCCGAATTGCACTTCTGGAACCGGCGCTCGAAGAACGCGTAGCGAAGGATCAGGCGGACAGCCTCGGTCGCGTACCCCTTCCCCCGTTCGGCGCGGTCGACCGTGATGCCAAAGCCGAACGTCCCGTTCTTCGCGTTCCGGGAGTGGAACGAGAGGCCTCCGACCGGCCTGCCGTCTCCAGCTCGGATGGCGAAGACGATGACGCCGTCGACGTCCTTGCAGTCGGCGCGCTTGCGCAGCTCCTCTCGGACCGCTTCGACCGATGTCGGCAGCTCGATCCCGAGTCGCAGGAGCTGACGCCCGCGGCTGTCGAGCGTCCCACCGTACGACCACTCGGCCAGTTCCTCGGAGTGCGGACCGAGGCGGACGCGCTCGCCGGACCAGAAGTCGCTCAAGCGATCATCACTCGTCATCGGGCCTCCTTGCGTCCATCGCCGATCGATCATCCCTACCTGCTGGCGGCGTACATGCAACGTGGACATCGTGCGTTCACTCACCGACTCCGTGACTCAAGCGTCTCCGGCGCCCGCCGCTCCCCGCAGCCTGTTGATGCCGTTGCGCGGACCGGTGCCGCGGAGTACCCTTCCCTATCACACGTGACCGGCAACTCTGCCGGAGAAGGAGGGATCATGCTCACAGCAGCTGTCTTCGATGCCGAATCCCACGATGCCCTCCGACCACGTGCGATTGCCTAGCGAAACGCGCGTCGGTTTCGCCAGCCCCGTTCATCGCACATCGCCAAGCCCTTCCGAAGGGTCATCGCACGTCGGTTCACATCGGTTTCTACCCTAAGAAGACTCCTAAGGAGACCCATGACATCAGCTCGTGAGCAGCACTATCGGCATCGACCGGTGACGTCCGACGACGCCACCGCGATTCTGGACGTTGCTAACACACACTCCCGGCAGCACTACGGAGATGATCGGTTCGGAGAGCGCGAGATTCGGATGTGGTTTGGCCCCGACGGCAAACCGCAGCGAGAGGACATGGAGATCTGGCTCGCAGCCCCATCTGAGCCGCACGCCTATGCGCAGCTGTGCGACTCCGAGTGGCCCCCCACCTGGGATGTCTGGCTGGACGCGACCGTACGATCGGACGCGCCCGACGTCGCTGCCCTCTGGGAGGATGTCCTCTCATGGTGTGAGCGAAAGACGAGGGCGCTCATTGAGCCTCGATCGCCCGAGGCCGGCCACTGCTGCGGCGCCCGCGTACTCGAGACGGACAAGCCTGCCCTCGATGCCTACGAGCTGCGCGGGTTTAGGCGGGTCCGAACGGAAACGCTAATGCGCGTCGAGCTCGCGGCCGAATCGCTCCTTCCCCCCGTGTGGCCCGACAACATCGAGGTTCGCCCACTCGACCTAGCGCTGGATCTCGACGAGTACGCGCGCGCCTACGGAGAGGCGTTCCGCGATCACTGGGGACACGTCGAGCTCTCTCCGGAGGAGCTGGTTCGCAAGAAGCGAGCGGAGTTCGACAGCTGGGGCGACTTCTACACCCCCGAACTCTGGTTCCTCGCCGTGGAAGGCAACACGATCGTCGGCGGCGTCGGAACGTTTCTCCGTCACGGCGGCGATCCAATGCGGAGCTACCTCTACAACGTCTTCGTTCGCAGGGAGTGGCGCAACCGCGGGATCGCGACGGCTCTCCTCCGGCACTCGTTTCTCGCAGCCCATGCCCGAGATGCTCGCTCCGCAGAGCTCCACGTCGACTCCGAGAACCTCACGTGGGCGCTGGAGCTCTACCGTGGCGTCGGCATGGAACCCGTCTGGCACCAGCACCTCTACGAGAAGGTGCTCCCGCCGACGGAAGCCTGGTAGGACAGGTCCCGACGCGGATTGACCCACGCGCCAGGCCGCCTTCGGGCGGTCTGGCGCGTTCATTCAGTTTCAACTCGCCCACCTCGTCCGCCGCGGCGGGAACACACGTCTCCGCAATCATCCGTCGGCGCCGATCTAACGGCGCGAGAACCGCCGCGATCCCCACGAGCCGAAGTGCGCCCCCGAGTGTCTCACGCACCCGCCCCAGCTTTCGGGGGACGCAACCCACGCTTGCGTTGAGGACAGCTGAAGATCCGGTCCGGCAGGTCAGTGGATCCACCACGTCTGAACGTGCCGCGACGCCCGGGACGTGTTGCGACTAATCGGCGATCTCGACGATCCGCCCCAGGAAGAGGATCGTGTTCGTCGGAATGTCGCGGATGACGAACAGGAACGGCCGGTTGATCGTCAGCGGAAGCGGGTCACCGTGGCTCACGGGGGGCATGATGACTGAGGTTGCCGCGGCTGCCTCTGTACCTGCCTCGTCCACGGTGATCCACGATTTGTGCGCAACATCGGAGATGTAGAGATTGTGCGTTCCGTCGATGTCCGAGAAGTCTGCGATTCCACCGACGAACGGATCCTCCATGCCCAACGCGATGAGTGGATCGACGAGCGACGCGTCGTAGCTGGCCTCGAACCGCGGCATCAGCAAGGTGATAAGTCGCGGCTCGAGCGATGAGAGGATGTTCTCGTATCGCGCAACGTCGAGTCCCGCCTCGAAGGCCTCGAATGTGCCCTGATCGGGCACGAGAAGAAGCATCGACAGCTGCGGTGCGCAGTAGGGCAGCTCGACGGCCTGCCCGCCGTCCCACGACGCGTAGTCAAGGCTCCTCCGCTGGCGCATCATCGGGACGTACACCCTGTCTCCGTCGAGCGGCTCGAAAGATCCGAGTCCCGTTTGGCCTGGATCGAACGGATAGAGCCAGGATGCAGTGAAGTAGCAGGCGTTGGTCAGCACGAGTCTCGTTGCGTGGTCGACCGACGCGGGCGGGAGAAGATCGGGGATCCTGTCATCCGTCTGCTGGCTGACCCAATCATTGATCATCTCACGCGATCCATCCGGGTCCCCCTCGAAATCGAGAAGGTGGAGGCCGGCTCCGTAGTTGACGGCCAAGACGTCGAGGTACTTGCTCTTGAACGTGTACCCGCGTTGACCCCATGCGGCGTTGACGACGTTGAGCTCGAAGTCGTCGTCTGGGTAGGGATACCCCAAGCCGGTCCTGTCGTGTAGTTCGAGATCGAGGTAGTTGAAGACAGCGTGGATCGTTCCCTGTTCGAGTCCGAAGTGGAGTGCGCTCGCCATCTGCGCTTTCGTGGCGCCGACGGCCCCTGCGTAGGTTATCGTCAGTGCCGCGGAGATGCTGAACGGGGAGTAGATGAGGTTCGCGGCGTCCGGCGTGAGTTCGTGAAGGAGGTCGAACGCGAATGCGGTGTTCCCCGCGACGAGCGCGGCCACATCTCCCGCGGGGACATCCGGGTCCGTGTCGCGATCGAGAGGGGAGGACGCGATGTCGCCCGTCCACTGCTGAGACGGCCAGAGCCATTCACATCCTGCGAGGCCTGCGAGGACGCCGACAAGAAGGACTGCCGCCGCGGCGTGAGCCCACGATGTCGTCAACGATTTCGATCGAGCCAACTGAAGCCTCCGATCCTCTGCTCTCTAAGATCTGCTGATTGTTGCGCCGTTAGCAGTCCTTGTCACTGCGGGTGGCGCTTGTTCCGCCACGCCAATCGCGATCACAGTCTAATGCGGCGCGTTTCCCCAACGTCTTCCTGGCAGACCCGATCCTGCACCCCATTCGCAGCCGGCGCAAGCCGCCGTTTGGGCGCCTTCGCCGGTCCCGATCGACAGGCGCGCCTCTTGGCAGTCTCCTTCCGAATCGGAGGCGAAGCAAGTTCACCAGAGCGCTGGCGTGATCCCGAGGCTCTCAAATGGGGGCGGGAAACCCTGCCCTCCTCGCACCGAGCTCCTTGGCCACACCCATCTCCGAAGCGCGTTCGCTTACACTCAAGCGCAGATCTCGGCGGGCGCTCAGCGGAGGTACAACGCGTGGCAGACATCGAACGTGATGCGGGGCAGTCGGACGATGGTCTGCGGATCCTTCTCCTGTCCGGCCTCACCGCGACCTTCGCCGCCGCCGCGCCAACGATGGCGTTGCCTGTTCTGTTCTCGGAGATCGCGGAGGATCTCGGCCTGTCGCTCGTTCAGATCGGCGCCGTCTGGGGAACCGCTTCCTTCGCCGGTCTGTTCACCAGCCTGCTCGGCGGCGTCGTCGGTGATCGCTTCGGCACGCGGCGGACGCTCTTCGTTGCCTGCCTGCTCCTCGGCCTCGCCGGCGCATCCCGTGGCCTGTCGAACAGCCTCGCGACGATGACGGCCACCGTCTTCCTCACCGGGCTACTCACCGCGGCGATCCCGATGAATCTGCACAAGGTCTGCGCCACCTGGTTCACCGGCAAGCGGCTGAGCAGAGCGAACGCCGTCGTCTCGGGCGGCATGGCCCTCGGCTTCATGCTCGGGTCGCTGGCGAGCGCCGCGGTGCTCTCCCCGTGGCTCGGCGGCTGGCGCCACGTCCTCTACTTCTACGGCGGGATCACGATTCTGCTGGGCGTGCCGTGGGCCGTCGCGCGAGCCGCACCCCACGAGAGAGACTCGGCGTCTCGCGCGCACGATGCGCCGTCGATCCGTCGAGCCCTCGCCCACGTCGCGCGCTTGCGCCGCGTGTGGATCCTGGGCGTCGCCCTGCTCGGCATCGGCGGCGGGATCCAGGGACTGCTCGGCTACCTCCCGCTCTACTTGCGCGGGATCGGCTGGGCGGCAACCTCGGCCGACGCCGCACTCGCCGGATTCCACGGGATCAGCCTCCTTGCCGTCTTCCCGATTGCGTTGCTCTCCGATCACATCCGATCGAGGGAGAAGGTGCTGATCGCGGCGGCCCTCGTCGCGGCCTGCGGGATCGGGCTCCTCTCCGTGGTGGACGGCGTCGTCATCTGGATCGCCGTCCTCGCCGCCGGCGTCGTTCGCGACGGGTTCATGTCGGTCTTCGTGACGACGCTCACGGAAGTCGAAGGCGTCGGCGCCGCGTACGCCGGAACCGCTCTCGGCCTGGCGTTGACGCTGTATCGCATCGGAGCTCTGATCGCCCCGCCGCTCGGCAACAGCTTCGCCGCCCACGACCCGCGGGCGCCGTTCCTGCTGTGGGCCGGCATGGCCCTCCTCGGCCTCGCGATGCTCGGCCTGCTGGGAAGAGAGACGAGGAGAACGACTCGTACTAGTTGGTGATCAGGTGTGGGTGCTGTGTCCGAATCCACTCGACGACACGATCGCAGTGCGTCTCGGCGAACGCAATGGCCTCTTCGACCATCGACTCGGAGACCTCGCCGACCCGGACGTAGTCGGCCGTCGCTCTCTTCTTCCCCATGGCCTCGATCTGCCGGAGAACGTGGGTGTCCAAGCCAACCGTGTGCTGCAGCGATTGGATCGCGTAGTAGTGGTGACTCGGGGTTCCCTTGGGGACGCGATACCCGGAGGCACGCAGAGCCGCTCGGGCCGCCGTGAGGAGCGCGCCGTAGCAGCAGGAGAGCCGGCGATCAGGACTCAGCCCCTCGATCTGCGCGTCGCGGAGATCCGTGCGCACGATCTCGATCAGCTCGGTGATCTCCTGTCGGCTGGTCTCGTGCTCGACGATCAGCCGCGAATCGCGCCACGACTCAAGGGTCACGTTCCCCTCCAATCAGGTCGGTTCTCTCTTGCCCCATCACGCTCGTCACGAAGTGATCTTCGTTCTCGATCCGCCGGCGGAACTCCCCCTGAGTGAAGACCGTAGGGTTGATCTCGCGCCCCAGCGATTCTTGAAGCGCCGAGACCGCGGCCACCACATCGAGGAACGACACCCGCCCGACCACCATCAGATCGATGTCACTCGCTCCCCCTTCCTGCCCTCGCGCAATCGACCCGTACAGGAAAGCTCGGTCGATGGAGCCTGCCAGTGGAAGGAGTGCTTCTTGCAGTGCAGGTGCGATCCCCGCCGTCTTCTCGACGAGCCCTTGGAGCTCGGCGAACACGGGGCATCTCCGATCCGCCTCGTAGAAGGCAAGGTTCCCTTCTCGCGTCCTCGTCAGGACATCGGCACGGACGAGTTTCGCTAGCTCGCGTTGGACGGAGCCCTGACCGACCCCAGCAAGACGGATGATCTCGCGGAGGTGGAGCTTTCGAGTCGGCTCGGGGAGCAGCAGCGACAGAATCGCAAGCCGCGTCTTCCCGAGAAGCAACGTGCCGAGGCCGGATGGAGCGAGATCTGTACCCTTCATGAGTACATTCGTACTCTTTTGGGGTACATTTGTCAAGCCCGCGCTCACTCGAGGTCGAGTTCGGCGATCCCGTATCCAGCGAGGATGAGCCGGTTCGCGGCGACGGCATCCCGCCCCTCGAACGCAACCTCGACTGTCCCCAACACCACGCGAGCCTTGCCGGCATCATCGTCCACAAAGCAGATGCGGCTTCTTCCCGGCCCGTCGCAGACCCAGACCATCATCCGACAGGGCAAGCCGTCTCACACAACCGGCAGTAGGCGATGTTGTAGCCCCCGGGATCGGCGGGATCGAGCGGCGTCGCCTCATCGATTTTCATCTGGATCCGGCACTTCTCTCGCTCGTACCGGCCGCTGGCGAAGGCTCCTTGCGGACACGCGGACCAGCAAAGCGTCGCGCACGTCGAGCAGGGATCGAAGCCCGCCTGGATCTCCGTCGGCCGCAGTTCGACTTCGAACGCCAACGCCTTCAGCCGAACCCGAGTACCGAACTCCGGCGTGATGAGGAGGTTGCTCTTGCCGATGACGCCGAGCCCTGCGAGGACGGCCGCATCCTTGAGGAACGTCCCCTGATCCCCCGGCTGGTAGCCGAGCGGCACCGCACGAATCCCCAGATCGGACTCAGCCAGCCGCGCGATCGTCTCAGCCGCTCGGACCGACGCGAGGTTCCCCCGCGTGTCCCCCTCCCCTCCCCAGTGGTCGAGTTCGGGCCTCCCCATCGGATGATGAAGCGCCAGAACCAGTACGGATCGCGCGGTCTCAGACAAGGTCCGCTGAGATGTCGCCACGTGCGACGGGGAATCCCGCAACGCATCCGCATCGGCAACCCCCGCGAGCGACGCACCCGACCGCAGCGCCAGTTCGATGAGTCGACGGGTGTCCATGGCCTGACAGGATAGCGGCTTCGTGCGTATCATCGCCACCATCCGCCCTTGGATTGGAGTTCCCCATGGGATCGAGAAGCGCCGCCTACACGATCCGCCCTGCAGATCTGGCGGATGCCGCAGCCGTCGCGGCCGTCTGGAACGCCTGGGGACTGGCATTTCGGGGGGATGAGAAGACGACGGAAGACCAAGTGCGCAGGAACTGGCAGCGATCGGGTGTCGACATCGAAACGGACACACGGGTTGCACAGCTCGAGGCGCGCGGAATCATCGGATGCGCCGTCTTCTCCGATTCGTTCTGGGACTACGCTCGGCTCCGTGGGTCGATCTACATGCACCCGAATCACGCGGATCCAGTGGTCGAGAGGGACCTGCTCAATTGGATCGATCAGCGTGCAGCCCTGGCTCTTCGAAGCATTCCCGCCGGCCCCCGAGTTGCGCTCTCGCATCTCGCCATGGCGCAAGACGCTCAGCGCCGTGCGCTCCTCGTGGAGCGCGGATACGCCGTGGTGCACCACGCCATCCGCATGCACGTCACGCTCCCGCGACCAGGCCAAGAGGACGAACCTTGCCTCCCGGCCGGCATCTCGATCCGGTCGTGCGATCGAGGAAGTGACCTGCCCGCAGTCTCCGCCGTTGTCCAAGAGGCGTTTCGAGGACACTGGGGCTTCGTCGAGCGCTCGACCGAGGAGGATGTCGCGCGCTACGAGCGCTGGCTGGACGACGACCCGGGCATCGACATGGGCGTCTGGCATCTCGCCTGCCGCGGCCGGGACGTGGTCGGCGTCTGTCTCGGAACGTCTCGCTTCTCCGGCGACCCTCGAAAAGCCTACGTCTTCACTCTCGGCGTCCGAGACGCCTGGCGCAAGAAGGGAATCGGCCGCGCGTTGCTTTCCCACGCGATCGCTGTCTTCCGGAAACGAGGATGCGCATCCGTCGATCTCGATGTCGACACGGCGAACCTCACCGGAGCCGTCCGCCTCTACGAGAGCGTCGGCATGCAGCCGCGCTGGCAGACCGACGAGTATGAGAGGGAGCTCCGCGCGGCCGAGAGCACGCCGAACTGACCGCGCGGTCTCCTGCCGCAAGTTGCATACCGGCCAACGGATTCCGCCACACGGCGCCCAGCGCGAAGCGCCGATACTCGCTCCGGCACGCCCGGGCGCGATCACCTGTATCATCGCGGGGCGTTCGATCGACGTGACGTGCCTACGGAGGGAACGGATGAAGAAGGTCACTGCGTTTGTGGGGAGCGCTCGAAGGAAGCACACGCAAGAGGCTGTCCAACAGCTGACGAACCACCTGAGCGAACTCGATGACATCGAGTTCGAGATCGTCAACCTCGCCGACTTCAGGATCGAGCTCTGCCTTGGCTGCAAGGTCTGCTTCGAGAAGGGGGAGGAGTGCTGTCCCCGCAAGGATGACCGCGATGCATTGATCGAGAAGATCGCGGCATCGGACGGTGTCATCTTCGCCACTCCCAGCTACATGTTTCAGGTCTCCGCCCTGATGAAGGCACTCATCGACCGCCTCGCCTTCATCGGTCACCGACCCCGCTTCTTCGGCAAGACCTTCACGAGCGTCGTCACGCAAGGGCTCTTCGGAGGCGGCAAGATCGTGAAGTACCTCGACTTCGTTGGCGCGTGTCTCGGGTTCAACACCGTGCGCGGCGTGTGTATCACGGCTCTCGAACCGATGACCGAGCAAGAATCCCGGAAGATCGACAAGATCCTCTACAGACAGAGCAACCGGTTCCATCGAAGCCTCGTAGGCCAGCACAATCCCGCCCCAAGCCTGATGATGCTTGCAGGCTTTCGAATGGGACGAGCCAGCATGCGTGCGAACCTCGACTCAAGCAGTCTCGACTATCGCTACTACGAGGAGAAGGGCTGGTTTCAGTCTGACTACTACTACCCCACGACGCTGGGTCCGCTCAAGCGGATTATTGGAACGCTCTTCGACGCCATTGGCACCAGGATGGCGAAGAAGCGCAACCCGTAGCGGAGACCCGCTCATCACATTCAATCCGACCAGCCGAATCCAGGTGGGGGAACCGGGCTCAATCCCAGATGCAGTACTCCAAGCTCTTCCTTTCTCGCTGCTTGATGGGGAAGGGCACACAGCGCACTCCGTTCCTCGAAGCATGGCGGAGTGGGCGCTGCGACCCGGTGCTTCCGTGGCGTGTACGCTCAGGAACGGACGGAGGGGATCTCGATGAGCGGAACGGAGAGAAGCAGGATTCGCCCTGGGATGCAGGTGCAGATCGTCCAGAAGCAACATCAGCGGACAGGCCAGCTCACGCGAGGGGTGGTGCAAGACATCCTGACGAAGTCACCGACCCATCCTCACGGAATCAAGGTCCGCCTCGAGACAGGCGAGGTGGGCCGGGTGAAAGAGATCCTGTCGGAGGAGTAGGCAGAGCGTCGAACCAAGGGTGAGTTGTGACAGCAACTCGCAAGCTACTCGGGAACCGACCACCCGAAGACGCACGTCGGTTTCGGCCCTGGGCGCTCGCCCACGGCAACGAGTTGCCGCGCCCCTCTCATCACGAGTTCGGCTAGGCTGAACTCGCAAGCTACTGCCCCGCTACCCGTCGGGGCAGCCGCTCGCGAAGCGATTTGGCATGCCAAGTTGCCAGTGTCCCGCATCCCCGATCCAGGGTCTGTGTTCCCCGATTCGTGGAATCGGCGGCTAGGCGACCGGCCTACGTCTCCGCCGCGTCCAGTTCACATCCGATCGTGGCCGACCGTCTCACGATCGAACGAAGAGAAACGCTTCCCTGCCATCTCCATCGTAGTCACGGTACCGAAACGCGACGACTCTCCCCTGTTCTCTTGCGAATTCGAGTTGACTGATCCCGGGGTGTGGATCGTGAGACCAGAAGAAGTCGGGGATCGTGGGCGTGTAGTCCAGGTCCATTGACGGGTGCCCTCGATCGGCATTCGTGAGCCGGATGCCCGCTTGCGTAGCTTCGACATGGAACACCGTCTGAAGCTCTGCGCATTCGTACTTGCCGGCGTACTCCTCGAGCTTCAGCTTGGACGCCGACTCGACGAAGGGCATGAACGCCTGTGCCTTGCCTCCCAGCAGGAGGTCGACGACCTCCGGCCCCTCGCAAGCGCAAGCCTCATACGTGGCCGGCTGGGGCCGCTCACCATTCACGCTCGCCTGCAAGTCGCCGTCGTCACGTGAGAGTTCGAGGAAGCTACCTGTCTCGATGTCCAGAAAGCGACCTGCCCGAGGCTCGGACCAAGGTCCGCTCAGGCAAAGAAGATGCGAGTCGCCTGGCGACGGAGCAACCCCGAGGAGTTCTCTCAAGACGCAGTCGCGGAAGCCCCATGCGCCGAGATCCTCCCGATTCGTCAGGCACGCGATGACGAGGTCATACTCCGGGAAGACAGAGAGAGAGGCCGTGAAGCCTTGGATCATTCCGTCGTGCCCCAAGAACTGCAGCCCCCTGTACGTCCCGGCATTGAGCCCGTAGCCATACCCGAGGCCGTCATTCCGGACCCTCGATGGTGCCGCCACTCGGGACATCGTCTTCTCATCGACAACGGAAGGGTGGAGAAGCTCCTGCCCAAGGACCGCAAGATCCGCGGCGCACGTCCGGAACCCCTCTGCCCCGGTATGACGATAGCGGTGCACCACCGGATGCCATCCCCGCTCCCAAGAAGACCGGAACGAGTGCGGACTCTGAAACCTGATCGGATAGGGCGTGTACCCCACTGCCACATCCGCGCCATCCGCGGGGGCACAGTCTGTCATGAAGCTGTTGATCATGCCGAGAGGCTCGAAGACTCGCCGCATCGCGAACGTTCCAAGAGCCTCATCGGCTACGCGTTCGACGACTCGACCGAGCAGGAAGTAGTTCGTGTCCGCGTACTCGTATCTCGATCCCGGCTCCCACTTGGGGCCGGGCGCACGTCCGAGCGTCTCGAGGACCTGCTGCGATGTCGGCGGCTCGTGCGGGTGCCATCCCGACATGAAGTAGAGCATCGTCGAGTAGTCGTGAAGTCCGCTCTCATGGCGGAGCAGATGCTCCAGGGTGACTCCCGCCAGATGCTCGGGCAGCTCCGGCAGGAAGTCACGGATGCCTGCGTTCAAGGCCAGCTTGCCTTCTGCCTCCAGCATCGCGATGCAGATGCCAGTCACCGTCTTGGCGATGGAGCCCGCGTCGAAGGCCGTGCGAGCGGTCGTCGCTACCTCGCCTTCGAGCCGCGCCAGACCCCTCGTCAACGTCAGAACTTCCTCGCCCGCCTGCAACACGCGCAGCGCTACTCCGGGCGCATGCTCATCGCACTTGAACAGCAGATCCCTCTCAAGCACATCGCGAATGCACTTCACGTGAACTCCCCCTTGGCCGGGATTCTACGAGATGGCCAGGAACCTCGCGGATACTCGGTTCGCGCCGAACCCTACACAGAGACGCAGTCTTCTGGGCCGATCCGTCGCTTGTGGGAGAGTTGAGGCGGTGCGCCTCGAGATGAGGAGCCTGGCTGTCGCGACAGGATTCCTACAGCTTCATGTCAATCAAGAACACCAACAACCACCCTGGCCCCGAAGCTCGAGAGAAGCAGGATTCGCCCTGGCATGCAGGTACAGATCGTCCAGAAGCAGCACCAGCGGACAGGGCAACTCACAAGAGGCGTGGTGCAGGACATCCTGACGAAGTCTCCAGCCCATCCCCACGGAATCAAGGTCCGCCTCGAAACGGGCGAGGTCAGCCAGGCGAAAGAGATCCTGTCGGAGAAGTAGGGCATGTATCACACTGGGTGACGGCAGTCAGCTACACGATTCAGTGACTGGGTTCAGCACCTCGCCCCGGAACTCTTGCGCGCACAGAACGTTGCGCCTGGATGTAAGTGGCACTTGTTCAGAATTGGGTCTTTGCAGTAGCATCTCCTTACGAAACACACCGCATCGGGGTCGTCGGTTGCGACGAGCCACCCTCCGCGAACCCCGAAGCCGATTCTCTCAGAGAGGAAAGGAGCCAGGGTGAACGCACTCCGTAGGGTCCTGTCCGTGCTCGCACTCGTCGTGCGCTTCGCAGCAAGGCACTACGTTAGGCTTGGTGCAGGGCTCGTAGTTCTGGCTTGTGCGATCTTCATGGGGGTTTCGCCCTTCATGTACCGGGCGATCTGGATCGTGTGCTTGGCGCCTCTGCTCGTTGGAGCGGTCATCGCGCTGATCTCTTCTGGAAGGGCGTCCAACTGGATCAACGGACTGGCGGGATTCTTCGCCTCCGGCGTGGAGAAGGCGCGAGCCGGCCGCTCGGAGACAGACAGATACATCAAGAAGCCGTTCTTTGCCACGGGCTCCGCGCTCTGGAAAGCGTCCGACGTTGTTGGACAGCCTCACCTAATGGCGGCGCTTCGTTCTACCGCCGCAATCTACGTCGCAATGGCTGTGCTGGCACTGTTTGCAGCGCTAGTTGGTGCATGGCTGTTTGCTGTCGCCTTCGTGCTAGCGGTCAAGGTAGCCCTGTGGATCATCTCAAGCGACGACTCGAAGGAAGAGCGGGAGCCAACGACGAGCGATGCTGTCTCGTATCGCGCACGCGGCAGGTACTACCACGGATCGAGCTGGCTCAGTGAGGAGCTCGCCGGCCGAGTCGACAATGAAGGGAACATCTATAGAGGTAGTAGCTGGATCAACGAAGAGCAGATCGGGAGGATCGCGTCAGACGGGACGATCTACCGTGGCACAAGTCTGCTCAACGAGGAAGTCGTAGGTCGCATCGACAGTGAAGGCACCATCCACAAAGGATCGAACTGGTTCACCCAAGAGAGATCTGGGCGAATCCTGGATGACGGAACCGTGATGCGAGGGAGAAGCTGGCTCGATGAGGAGAAGGTCGGGCGCATCGAGGACGAGTAGCTAGAGGGGCGGGCATTCGGGCCGCATTGGTCAACTGCACAGTGACAGACGGGAGCTGAGTACTGTGCCCCCCCGGGGCTACCCAGTGGAGAGAGCGGCGGACTCGTGCCCGGACAGGGTGGTGAGATGGATGTAGCCGAGAAGCTCCTTCGGGAGTTCGACGAGATCAACTCATATGCTCGCCATGTCATGATACTGGCTTCGGGTTGGTACGCATTCTTCATTACCAGCAATCTCGTTGGCACGGGCGTCGTAATGCGCATCGGAAGTGGCAAGGCCCCTCTTGGGCTTGGAATGCTGCGCCTTGTTGGGATCGTCTTCGCTGTTGTCAACGTTCTCAGCATCGTCGCTACGATACTTGTCCTGAGATACTACGCCTCGGTGCGTGATCGCTTACGCGGCGTGTCATCTGCGCTGAATCAAGTCGCAGCCGAGAGTGGTGGAGACGCAGGTTGCGACAGCTTCCTGATGAAGTCGCCGTTCCCGTACAGGCTGCACTGGTGGCTAACATTCTTCGCCACCATCTCTCTCATCCTCATCCTGGGCTTCTGGATAGCAGCCCTCATGGCTCCAGCCCGCCTCGGCCTTTTGTGAAGCCGGTCTCACAGAGGAGCAGGATTCGCCCTAGCATGAACGTGCAGGTCGTCCAGAAGCAGCATCAGCGGACGGGCCAGCTCACGAGAGGGGTCGTGCAGGCCGTCCTGACGAAGTCAGCAACCCGTCCCCACGGAATCAAGGTTCGCCTCGAGACGGGCGAAGTCGGCCGGGTGAAGGAGGTCCTCCTGTAAGCGAAGGGTCGAGCCAAAGGATGCGAAGACCATTGACCAACGATGAAGTCGGTGCAGCCAAACTCAAGAACGAAGCTCTGACCCCTTCTCCTGGAAGGAAGAGGGCAAGCCGGAGAAGGTGGCGAGGATCACCGCAACGAGGAAGCCGCTACTGATTGCCCATGCGATCTAGAAGAGCGGCGTGCCCTTCAGAGATCCACGAACAGGAGCTCCGGAGGAACTCCCAGCTACTCAGAGACGTCTGAGTACCCGGAGGGCTTGACATCCAATACAGCATCTGACCCTGCGCCCTTCGGCTCGCCGTGATTGCAGATGCCCGCGTCGTGGTCGCTCGCGAACCGGATCGCCTTATCGAGGTCGATCGTCCCTCACTTCGCTTCATGCTGTGACTAGAAGTTAGCCCCACCCCTTAGGTTCTCCCCGCGTATCTCCCATGCCCACCGCACATATAGACCTGACCCCAGCCCCCTCTCAGATAGGTGGAGTGTGCAAGGGTGTGGTGTACAATACGTGCTCGCATTGCAACGCCCGGTGGGGAGGGATTGGCGCATGTCCAGAATGGAGAGCATTCTCGTCGGACTGATATCCGCACTCGTAGGCGGTGGAGTCGCGTTCCTCTTAGGCTACTTCTTCTACTACAAGTCCAAGCTCGACAAGCTGAATGATGACTATAAGAAGCTGAAGGAGCGCGAAGCATCGCGACGAACAGAAGATGCGGAGCGACATCGACAAGAGATTGAAGTACTGCAAGCAAAGTGTCAGCAAGATGTGGAGCTAGCTCGAACGGAGTCACTTGACAGTGTCTTGTCCAGCATTAGCTCGCCGCTCATCCAGCAGGTATTCCGCAGCAAGCTAGCGGCCGTGCAAGCGTTGGACGTCGCAATGGGGGCGCACGAGACATTCCGGCTTTGGGGTGAGATGTTCGGCGGCCTCGACATCGTATACCTAAGAACCACCAGCTGCATACCGCTCTCGGTATGGGAAGACGAGTTCATGCGGAAGTACGAAGGCGAGCAGCGGACAGCGGCATCGGAGCTGGATCGCCTACGATCTCAGGATCAAGCGAAGTACAGAGCGACGGTAGAAGTGGCCGACCGGTTGATCGGGGAGCGCTATCCGACTCTTCCGCGCGAACCGCACTTCGAGCGGCTCTTCATAGTGCGAACCGAAGACCTCGTTGGCGCAGATTCTTTCGCTGATCTCATAGAGCGCATCGTGAGTCAAGGCTCGTACATGAGCGTGCTTGTGACACACGAGGGAGGGCTCCCGATGGAAGACATCAAGGACTTCGGGATTGCGTTCACTCGTGGTGGCGACATCATCCAGTATGAGCTGACGATTGCAGGCGGACTGCTGTATGGAGGGCGAGTGTCGGTGAGCGAAGCCAAGATAGATGAGGCAGTTGATCGATACAGCCGCATCCGGGTTCTCGCAGCCGAACTCAAGCCAGCAAACGGTGGGGACGGGAATGGACCGACGCCTCTGGACGTGATCGACCGAGTACTGGAGGTAGCAGCCAAGGCTGGCTACCCGGTTGAAGATCGAATCGTCGAAGAAGTGAAGAAGCGTTTCGTCGACCGGAAGTGCTTGGCATGTTTCCTCTCTACCGAAATCATCATGGGAACGCTGTTCGAAGAGGATTGCGTGCGAATGGGAGGTTCGATCGCCAAGCTGTGCTCCAAGCTGCATGAGCAGTACTCACACAAGAGCTGGACGAGCTTCCATCCTGAGCGGCGCAGATGGTTCGAGATGATTGATGCGGAGAATCGGTTTGTTGACAGGCTCATTGAGGGCCGCAGGCCACGTCGCGTACTCGAGGTCGGTTGCGGTCCGGGGCGCTTCCTAGCGCTACTCTCCCGCAAGAGCGGGTATGAGTACGACAAGATCATCGGAGTGGATGGCGACTATGTGATGTATGCAGCTGCTTCAGCCCGGTTTCCGACTACCCAGTACCCGGGAATCGAGGTGTACAACCTTCGAGTTGTCAGGAACGTACCGCCCGACTGGGGGAGATTCGACTTCTGCATCAATGCCATGAACATCGTTGGATGGCAAGATGATGAGGTCTCCTGGTTGCGGGAGATGTTGAGAGCGTCATCGGCAGTGTTCTTTTCCCTCTACAAGAACGATCTAGAGGACTCTCGCAAGGAGATGTACATCACGCGGGGTCACAGGAAGGCTGGTCTTCGCGTTGATCGGGGAAAGGGCGTTCAACTCGCGGATTGTGACACGAATCCTGGCGTCTGGTCCAAGAGCTACTCTCCAGAAGCAGTCAAGCGCCTTTGCGAGGACGTGAAACTTGCTCTTCGGCCCGAGACTGACGTTGTCTATGGGATTGACAGCGAAACGAGTGACCTTCTCTACTTGTGCGTTATCAGCGAAGTAGATCAGGACACAGAGGACGAGCGCTCCAACCTCTCGGAAACCTGACGCACAGCTGCTGGCAAGCAGCACGAAGACATTCCCCCAGATCGCACTGTGGCTGGCGGTCGGCGGTTCTGTCTGCCGCCCAGTGCAGATTGCGGCAGGGGCAACCGGAGCTCGATCATGGCGGATTGAGATTCGCGCGACCGGATTCTCAGATGCACCTAGAGGGGCTTGTACACGCTGTTGATTCCCAGCGTGTCCAGGAACCGGCTCCGCTGCTTTCCGGTGATCTCCTCGCCGTATGAGATCCCCCGCGGCCTCTTGTATGCATGGAGCAGATACACCTTCTCCCTCGCGCGCGTCATAGACACGTAGAAGAGGCGTGCTTCCTCCTCCACGCTTGAGAGCGGACTTGGCACCAGGTCATCCTCCAAGCCCACAATGACAACGACATCCGCTTGGAGCCCCTTTGCCTTCTTCATCGTCATCAGTTGCGCGAAGCCGTCCCCAGAGACGGATGGCGGCTGGAGGAGTGCCATCGCGTTGCGCATGTCAGTTGCGAACCTCTTCCCCTCGCCCCACGTGCCCATGGCCTCAGCGAGAGCGCCTAGGAATGCGGATCCTTCGCTCGTGGCCTGGAAAGCTCTGAGTAGCTCCCTCAGGCAGCGCGCGACGTTCTGAACAACCTTGCTCCCAGAGTCGCCGAGGATAACGTCGAATAGGCTGGTTCTCCTGTCAACAGCCTCCCAGAGCTTAGCGATCTGCCTTTCCTGCTCGACCCGGTTCGCGATTGTCTCCGCTGAGCAGCTTCTCCTCTTCCCTGCTCCGGGAACCTTGGCCGCTCCGTGGTTGATGAGCTCTTCGACAACCAGCCGTGTTAGGAAGCTATCCTCCGGATTCTCTAGCCACTCAAGAAAGCGGCAAGCCGCACGGAGCCGATCTTCGGAGTTCCGCGGCAAGAGACTAGCCGGACACTCATGCGCCACTCCCCACTTGCGTAGTTCACTAGAAATCCTTCGGAAGAGGTCACGCCTTGGTGCCAGCACCAAGATGCTCTTCCTTCGATTGACGCACTCACGGGCCAGCCTAGCAACTACCCTCGCTTCGCCCTGATCACTCGGGAGTTGCCATGCTACCGGAGGACCGCCGCGTGGAGAGTGATACTCCAACTCGAATGGTCCACTCCACTCTGCGTAGTATTCCTGGAGAACGCAGTTTGCGGCTTCGACAGTGTCGGCGTGGCAGCGTCTGCTATGCAGGAGCGGAGGCTTCACAGCACCCGGGTAATCGTCCTGAAACCTGAGTATGTACTCAGGGCTCGCACCTCGGAATCCGTATACGCTCTGCGCATCATCTCCGACAACGAAGAGCCCCTCCGGATTGTCAAGGGAGAGCGATCGAATCAGCCGGAACTGGGCGGCATTGATGTCTTGGTACTCGTCAACAAGGAGGTGACGGCACCTACCGCGGTGCTTCTCGGCCACGTCTGAGCAGCTCTCAAGAATGGAACATGCAAACAAGATCTGGTCATCAAAGTCCAGCCTGTTACACTTGGACATGATCTCCCAATACGAGCGGCACACAGCGCATGCCGGGCGGTCTTCGCCCTGTTGGCAGTCCCCACGCGCCTTGCATTCGAGGGCCTTCTTGCTCTCCACGTCGGAGAACCCAGCTAGAAGTCCTGCATCGCGGAACAGGAGACGCTTGACATCTTCATCATCCAAGACACGAAGATCAGTCTTCCTCAGGCCGACCGCTCTCGGCTTCTCGTTGACAATCTCGAAGGCCAGGGCATGCATCGTCTTGATCGGCGGCAGCTCAGCGAACCCCACTCCGAATGGGCCGTCGCGATTGACGAGTTCGCTAACCATGTGCTGAGCAGCATCCACGCCGAATGCGAGGACCATGATCTCGTCCTTCCTCACTCCTTCATTGAGAAGACGAGTCACTCGGTCAGCCAGAAGGTAGGTCTTCCCGGCACCAGGGCCTGCGAGAACGAGCGTAGGGGCATCGCGACCGGCAACTATCTCCTCGTAGGAGCTGCCGACATCGTCTCGGGTAGGCATTCGCTCCTCACTTGCTGTGCCTTCGCCGCTCGGCGGTTCTTGCTTCTGCGAACGGAGTGCTCTGCATGCTCACAACAGGGTTGGCTCGTCTTCTGTCGCAGCTTCCGCTTGGACACTCGAAATCCACAGCTTCGGTTTCTTCGCGCCTACGCTACCGTTCGGCAACAGCCTATCGACTGATCCCTCTACGTGACATCTCCGGAAGAGGTAGTCGCGATACTTGACGACGCTTCCGCTCGTTGGATGACAGTCAAGGATGTGCCCTTTGTAGCGCAGACCAACTGAGTTTGTGGTCCGATTGCCACGCGTGAGCTCACCCAGAAGGCTAACCTGCTGTCCATGCCGCAGTTCCGCGAGGATCATCTCGTCTTCCTCTCCACTCTCGGGCAAGTAGATTCCCTTCTCTGACAGAGTGATCCTGACCTCGGTCGTTCTGCCCTCCTCTACAACGCCCAGCGCAAGGGTTCTCTCAGATCGAACCGGCCGCACCATCCCTGCAACCGCCTTGGCATCGAAGCTCACGTATGCCTCAACTGCGCTCCGTGGCACGTATATGTAGTGTCCGTCGCTGTTCTGGATTCCCACCTCGTCCGCCTTGACCTTCCACCGCGGACTCTGGAATTCGGATTGGTCAGTTGTCTTCATGTGGTTCGCGATACGGATGATGGTCTGAAGCTTCGAAAGCGACTCGCGGAAGATGCGCCGAAGCCCCACCCCCTCGAAGTCGTTCTGTGCCATCTTCGTTGCGGCCGAGACGGCATAGGCAGTCAACACAGTACCCGCAAAGGCGGCAAGCCACAGCTCGACCGAGTCTGGGATGAATGCCAGGACCGATCCGGGTTGGATGCAGACTGGAATCTGGAGGTCTGCGGCGTCGAGTTCCGGCAAGTCGCCGCAGAGGAGAAGCGCAAGAGCATCCTGGAAGCTGACGAGCGCTTCTCCGATTTCCCTTGCGCCCATCAATCCGTCCTTGACTGCCTGACCTGAGTACTTGAGATACCCGAGAGCCTGAAGAGTGTCAGCGTCCATGACATGAACATTCTATATTGGCAGCTCATTCAAGGCGAGCGAGCGCGCCCGTTCTCCGCCACCACGGCTGACCTTCTTCGTGATAGCAGAGCAGGGGTCGGAGTTCGGGGTCGGGCTTTGCTCTTGGTACTTCTGGAATCGCGAGTCGGGGTACACATGCCCACCACACTCGCCGCAACTCGAAATGTAGTCTGCTCCCGATTCACGGACGCGTTCTTCCGGCTGAACCACGAGTTGCGCAGCAAGCCCGCCGGGCCTACGCTCGCTCACGTCATCATGGACATCTACGCATCGCGGACTCCCGTCCGCTCTTCCTGTGGGAACGCTAGGCGTCGCTGGCTCACGCCAGCTCTTCCCTTGGGAGCACTCCGCGTTCCTGCATGAATCGATCACGGAGATCGATTCATGTGGGCGCTTTGGAGCGACGTCAGACAGTGGCAAGACGAGGACTTGCGCAGTAGGTGCTTCGCTTATAGGCTCGCTCCGTCATGGATGTCTACCAGTGGCTAGCTGACCACGACATCACCTACGAGCGGGTCGATCACCCGCCGGTCTTCACGTGCGAACAAGCCGAACGGCTGGTTCCCCCGCTGCCCGGGGTTCACACGAAGAACTTGCTCCTCCGCGACAAGAAGGGGCGCAACCATGTCCTCGTCATGGTCGATCACGCCAAGTCGGTAGACCTGAAGGCCCTGTCATCCGTTCTGGGCCTCACGAACCTGAGCATGGCGTCGGCCGAGCGTCTGCAGAAGCACCTCGGGGTGGAAGCCGGCGCGGTCAGCATCCTGGCGATCGTCAACGACACCGAGTGCGCGGCGACCGTCGTCGTCGACTCGGACGTCTGGAAGGCCGACGTGCTGCAGTGCCATCCGCTCGTGAACACGAGCACCCTCGCGGTCCGTCGAACCGACATCGAGCGGATCCTCGCAATCACCGGCCACGAGTGGACGGTCGTCGATATCCCGAACCGAGCCACGGGCTAGCCGCGCGGCCCCATCGGTCCGATCCTCTCGATGCGGCCGCCGGGGTAGGAATAGAGGCCGGTCATTGGAACCTTCATTCACTTCCGACGAAATGGGGAGTCCGGATTGTACACTTCGATCATGGATCCGATCAGAACACCACGGCTTGAGCTCATTCCGGCGACGGCGGGGCTCGTCCGAGCCGAGATCGAGGATTCCGCCCACTTCTTCGAGCGTCTCGGCGTGGCGGCGGCCGACGACTGGCCGTCGGAAACCCTGAAGGACGTCCTCCCTTTCTTCCTCGACGCTCTTCAGGATCCGGCGAACGTCGGGTGGCTCGCCTGGTATTGGATCGACCGCGACGAGAACGCGATCGTCGGCGGTGGCGGCTTCAAAGGACAGCCGTCAGACGATGGGACAGCCGAGATCGGGTATGAGACGCGCCCGGCGTACCGCCGCCGCGGCTACGCCAGCGAGGCCGTCGCTGCGCTCGCGCAGTGGGCACTCTCGCAGCCGGGCGTGCGCCGTGTCTTCGCCGAAACGAAGTCGGACAACATCGAATCGATCGGCGTTCTCAACGCCACGGGCTTTGTGGAAGCCGAGCCCGGCAGCGAACCCGGCCTGGTCGGCTTCGAGCGGATCGCTCGGAACAGCTAGACGAGGCCCAACCCAGCTCGTGGCTCGTCGCCGGATCACGGTCAGACGACATCCGCGGTCGCCGGCAGGTCCAGGCGATTGGCCGCAAGCGCGGTCGTTCCGTACTCTGGGCTCCAACCACAGGGGGCATCATGACCGATAGGCTGAATCAGGTGGCTTCGCTACACGATGGCCGCGCTCTGGGCTTTGCCGAGTACGGCGATCCCGACGGGAAGCCGGTCTTCTACTTCCATGGACATCCCAGTTCGCGATTGGAGTGCCCGCTTTTCGATCCAGAGAACGCGGTACTCGAGTTAGGCGTCCGCCTGATTGCGGCCGATCGTCCGGGACACGGCCTGTCCGATCCGCAACGCGGCCGGACGATGCTGGATTGGCCGGATGACGTGATCGAGCTGGCTGATACCTTGCGGATCAAGCGTTTCGCAGTGCTCGGTGTCTCCGGCGGGGGCCCGTTCGCCGCGGCGTGCGCGTTCAAGATTCCCGATCGTTTGACCCGGACAGCCATCGTCTGTGGCATGGGCCCCGCAGAGGCGCCGGGGGCCAAGGATGGGACCTCGTGGACCTACGCGGGCAAACCGGCCCTCGTGCGAAACGTCCTGCTCAAGATGATGGTCGTCGGCTTGCGCCGAGATCCCGACACATTCAACCAGCGCGTCTTGTCTCAGATGAACGAGGCACTCCCCGCTCCGGACGTGGAGGCGATGGGTGACCCTGAGCTTGCCGGCTCGTTTCTCGAGCGGACTTTCGGAGAGGCTCTCCGCTCGGGCATCCGTGGAGCGAGTAGCGATGCCAAGCTGTACTCGAAGCCGTGGGGTTTCCGTCTTGAGGACATCGGTGCCGACGTCCATCTGTGGCATGGCGAACTGGATGGCCAGGTGCTTCCTTCCGTCGGACGTTATGTCGCCGGGGCGATCCCCAACTGCCGCGCCACCTTCGCGCCGAACGACGGACACATCTCGCTTCCCCGCCACGTCATGCGCGACGTTCTGCGAGTGCTCATCTCCGCGGGCGGATCCTAGTTCGATCGCCCCGTCGTCGGCTTCGACGTTGCGACCCAACGGCTGACGAGCACGGCGGCGCTCGCGACGAGAACGAAGATGCTGAGCGCCGTCCCGGCACCCGGGCCGACACCCCAGAGCAGGATCCCGACCGCGATAAAGAGCATCGTCCCGTAGTACTTGCCGATCGGGTCGTAGCGCGGAGCCGCCCGCGATGAGGTCGCCAGGAAGACGGCGGCGACCACGGCCGGGGCGACGGGAATCCAGAACGGCACGACGCCGCGCCAACCGAGGAGCGCCAGCAGGGACAGGATCACGACGATATCCGTGATCGCGACGAAGAAGCCGCCAAATCGCGTCACCGCGTTGAACCGCCGTGCCAACCAGCCGTCGACCGCATCGGAGAGAACGGCGAGCCCGTAGAGGCCGATCGCGGCCGGCCGCATCGCGCGCAGCCACAGGATCCCGATCGCCGGGATCGCCACGAGCCGCAGCGCGGTGACCAGCGAGGGTGCAGCGCGGCGCCAGCCCGCCGCCCCTGCAGCCGACGCCGGTTCGGTCATGGCAGCATCAACGATGCGCCGGCCCTCTCGGCGATCTCCGCTGCGTCCGAGAGGCCGTGGACCTCCTCGTTCGGGGCGGCCTGCCACAGCTCCAGCACGTCGATCGGAGTCCCGTTCGCGTCTTCCACATACCCGGCAAGGATGGACGCCGCACGCTCGGTCGTGCCGGCGCCGGTCACGAGGAGCACCGTGGGCAGCCCGCCGAGATCGCCGACGAGCTTGAGATAGCGCCGGAGCGGGTCCGCCGGTTTGAAGGCGTAGGTCGGCGCTCCGAGCACGAGCAGGTCATAGGCGCTCAGATCCATCGGAGCCTCCCGGCTCGCCGTCGTGACGTCACACCGCCAGCCGTTGGACACGAGACCGCGAACGAACGCCAGGGTGACGCCCTTCTGGAAGTTGCTCAGACCGGCGTGGTAGGCGACGAAGGCCGCTCCGGTCGCTCCGTCGGGGTTGACGGTCACAACCTCACTCGGAACACAGGTTTGCATCTGGACGCCGATCGAGCCTACGAAGAACCCCAGGATAAGGGGGAGCATTAACCAGACCATCGATTTCGGGGAACACATCGGCGCACCTCCTTGTCGCACGCCTATCCGACATGCGTGTCAGCCTAGCACGCAGCTGGGGACGAGGGAAGCCGAGGCGTCAGTGCGCGTCGAGCCCTTCGCCCTCTCGAAGCCACACGATCCTGCCTCAACTGAGCCATGCGCGGCACAATAGCCCGGCGCAACCTATACCATCTCGTTCAGGGGAGGTAACCATGCACGCAAGGACCAAGAGATACCCGCTTCTCGCCCTCGTGATGGCGCTCTTCCTGGCCACCGGATGTGCATTCTTGCCCTGGTGGCCCGATGACACGGCGATCGCGCAGACATCGGGAGTCCCGTACCCCATCGTGGACACGGCTCAGGAGCTGACGTATGACGATTCCTCGGTGATCGCTGCTCCAACCGAGAGTCAACGTTTCTACGGGCAGGATGCGCAGGTCGACGGGAATCAGCCGAGCTACGTTGCCGACGGCGACGGGACGGTGACCGATCTCGTCACGGGCTTGATGTGGACGCAAGGCTACTACGGCAAGATGAGCCAGAGCCAGGCGGCGGCGTACGCCGAGAGCTTCGAGTGGGCCGGCTACTCCGACTGGCGGCTGCCGACGATCAAGGAACTCTACTCGCTGATCCTCTTTAGCGGCGAGGACGTCGACCCGATGAGCAGCTCGGCGAGCAACCCGTTCATCGATACGCGCTACTTCGACTTCGCCTACGGCGATACGTCGGCCGGGGAGCGAATCATCGACTCGCAGTGGGCGACGACGTCGATCTACACCGGCGACAGCGAGTTCGCCGGCGGTTCCCAACTCATGTTCGGCGTCAACTTCGCCGACGGCCGGATCAAGGGATATCCGGTGCAGGGCAGCTTCTACGTGCGCCTCGTCCGCGGTAACACCGCCTACGGGGAGAACGACCTCATTGACAACGGTGACGGGACGATCACCGATCTGGCGACCGGCCTGATGTGGTCGCAGGACGACTCGGGCACGGGTCTCAATTGGGAAGACGCGCTCGCCTACGTCCAGGAGCTGAATGACGCGAATCACCTCGGCTACTCGGACTGGACTCTGCCGAACGCCAAGGAGCTCCAGTCGATCGTCGACTACGACCGCTCGCCCGATGCAACCGGCTCGGCCGCGATCGACCCGATCTTCAATGTGACGAACATCACAAACGAGGAGGGCGAACTCGACCGGGGCTTCTACTGGACGTCGACGACCCACGCCTCGGCGCGCGGCGGCCAGGCGGCTGTCTACATCGCGTTCGGCCGCGGGCTCGGCTACATGAACGGCCGATACATGGACGTCCACGGCGCCGGCTGCCAGCGGTCCGATCCGAAGTCCGGTGCTGCGGAGCCGACCGGCCGTGGACCACAAGGTGACGTGGTCCGCGTCGACAACTTCGTGAGAGTTGTGAGGAACATCGATGGCTCATCCGCCACGAGTATTGGGGAGTCTGACACTCCCCAATACTCGCCCGTAGTCGGCTCCGGTGACGGAGATGACTACGCACGTGCAAGCGAAGAGTACGAAGCATTCGTACTCTTCGCGCCTTTGCGCCAGGACACGGCCTACCTCATCAACCGAGATGGGAACGTGGTTCACGACTGGACGCTCTCGGGGATCCCGGGGAACTCGGTCTACCTCCTCGAAGGCGGGGACCTTCTGGCGACGTACACGGTCCGCGGCGCGTTCAGCGCGGGCGGGCTCGGTGGAGGCGTCGAGTTTCTGACGTGGGACGGGGAGGAGGCGTGGTCGTTCGAACTGGCGAACGAGCACGCCCATCTTCATCACGACGTCGAAATGCTCCCGAACGGGAACGTGCTGATGATTGCGTGGGAGGCGAAGACGAGGGAGGAAGCGCTCGCCGCTGGGCTGTCGGCCAACCAGCTCCCGGCGTCGGGCGAGGTCTGGAGCGAGATGATCCTCGAGTACGATCCGGCCTTGGGCCGCGTCGTCTGGGAGTGGCATCTGTGGGACCACGTGCTTCCCGACGGATGGAATCCCTCCGAGCATCCCGAGAAGATCGATCTCGACTTCTTCGCGAACAGCCGCTCCGCGGATTGGTGGCACTTCAACTCGATCAACTACAGCGCCGAGCTGGACCAGATCGTGATCTCGAGCCGAGCGGCTTCCGAGGTCTGGATCATCGACCATGCTCTCTCCTCGACCGAGGCGGCCGGCGACGCCGGGGATCTGCTCTACCGGTTCGGGAATCCTGCAGCGTACGGCGGCTCCGGCGAGCAGGTCCTCGTCGCGCAACATGACGCCGAGTTCATCTCCGGAACTGCCGATGGGGTGAGGATCCTCGTCTTCGACAACGGCGACAAGCGAACACGCCCATACTCCCGCGTGGTCGAGCTCGATCTACACGAGTACGAGAACGGCCTGTTCGAGGATGCGACGATCATCTGGGAGTTCGGAGCGGCATCTGGCGACGAGCACTTCTTCGCCGATCACATCTCCGGCGCCCAGCGTCTCGACAGCGGCAACACGCTGATCTGCTCCGGAACCGAGGGACGCTTCTTCGAGGTGACGCCGGCGGGCGAGACCGTCTGGGAGTACGCCAATCCGTTCTACAGCACCGGACCTGACGGGAAGCGGTCGAACGAAGTGTTTCGGTGCGATGCGTACAGCGCCGATTTCATCGGCGCTGTACTTGCCTACGCCGACTTGGGCGAAGCCCAAGTCGGTCCGAGTTCTGCGCCGGGGAGCGCTGCGCAGAACGTCGGCGAGGGTCAGCAAGCCATGTCAGGTCCCGGAACCAGGCGATCTTCGCCCGGAGGCCCTCCAGGAATCGTCAGCGTGAGCCCCTCATCCATTGCGGCGGACACACGCGATGTTGCAGTGACCATCGCGCTCAACCCGCAGTTCAGTCCGCCGAGTCACGTGAGATTCACTAGCATCACGATCACTACGAGTTCGGCGGGATCGCCGAACTCGCAAGCAACCGGCTTGCCGGTTGCCGATGTCACGGCAACGAGGTGGACGCGAAGCGGCCTGACCGTCCGCGCCTGGTTCGACATCCCGGCACAGCTCCCACGTGGAGAGCACACCCTGACGATCACGTTCCCCGGCCGCGACGGCGCGCCAATCACGTTCTCGACCCCGATCGAGATCCGGTAACCCAAGCCCGAGTTTGGCAAAGCCAAACTCGCAAGCAACCGGCGATTCATCGACGGTTGCCGATCACCTTCGCCTTCTCGATCGAGATCCGCTAGTCGGCACCCTCTTCCGGGAGGAAGTAGAAGTGGATTCCGGTGCCGAAGACCATCTGCAGGTTCCCGTCGCCCGAGACGGCGATCCCGAACTCGATATTCCATGCGAGGTTCGGCGCGAACCGGAATCCGAACTCGATCCCGCCGGCGGCGGAGACGAGGATCGCGCTCGGTCCGTATCCGTACGTCGAGAACGGAACCGTCGCCCCGGCGACCCCGTAGAAATCGACGACCGGCGCGTCGGCGATCCGGTAGAGCGATCGCACGGTCACCGTTCCCTCGACGTCTCCTTCGTACCCCCAGACGAACAGGATCCCCTCGATCCCGAACGACGGCTCGACCCAGTATCGAGTACTGATCAGCCCGCCCATCGGGAAGTCAAGCTGCATTCCGATCCCGAGTCCTCGGTCTTCCGACAGGTTGACGGGCTCCGTCTCGCCGTCCTGCGCACCGCACGCGAGCACGCCCAACGCCACCACCACGACCGCAACGATCCATCCTCTGTTCATCGACTCCCCCTCGCGAGTCCGTCGTTCGACGCGCTCGCACCGTACGCGCACAACCTGGAGGCGTCAAGGCACGACGCCCCGGCTCGGCTTCGCAATCCTGACACACCGCTGCTCGCCCCCAATCACACGATCGGCGTATGGTTCCCTCGGTCCGTCCGGGATCGAACGGGACGCGACCAAGGAGGACGTACCGATGCGGTGGAAACGCTGCGTGATCCTATGGATAGCTGGAATCTGCGCCCTGTCGCTGTTCGCGACGGCAGCGCAGACGACGATCGTGGAGGCGGTCGACCTCGCCCTCGAGCACCACTCGGAGCTCCGGCAGGCCGAGCTCACTCTGCGTCTCGCCGAGCTGGAGCTCGACGCGACCCTCGCCGTCTACACGCTCCCCAGTCTCTCGCTCACCGTCCGGCCGCCCGAGGTGACGGTCGACGGCCTCGCGGGAGAGCTCGCCGCGACCCTCGCCGGGAGCCTGTCGCTCCCGTTCGCGTCGTCGTCGCAAGTCGCCGGGAGCCTGAACCTCGCGTGGGACGTCGACGACGCCGCGTGGGGCACGAGCGGATGGGCGCTCAACTACTCGCAACGCCTCGACCTTGCGCAGTCGAGCACGGTGAGCGACCAGGTGGAACGTGCCCGCGACGCGGTCGACGACGCCGAGACGGCACTCGCCGCCGCGCGCGACGGCGTGATCCTGGCGACAATCGAGGCGTACACCGGCCTCCTATCGGACGCCGTGGCGGTCGAGCAAGCGACCGAAGCGGTCGCACGCGCCGAGGACGAACTCGCCTCGGTGCGGGCGCTCGCTGACGAGGGCCTCCGCGGCTCGACGGCGCTCGCTCAAGCCGAACTCGACGCCCTCGACGCTCAGATCAAGCTCGACACCCTGACGACGACCTACGAGCGCGATCTCGCCACGTTCGCGCGGGAGTCGCTCGGCCTTACCGAACCGATCGAGCTCGCGACGTTCAACCTTCCGCTCGACGCACTCCGCGCCGACGCCGAGCTCCTTGTCGCCTGGGAAGACCCGATCGACGAAGCCGTCGACGCATCGTCGTCAGTCCTCGCCGCAATCGGCGCGGTCGAGGACGCCGACGATGCCCTCAGCTCCGAGCTCCGCGACGTGCTGCCGAACGTGACCGTCGAAGCAAGCTACACGAGTCAGGGATGGGTCCTCGGCGGCTCGATCGAGTTCGACTTCTTTGCGCCCGATCGCGCTGACCAGATCGAGATCGCCCGCGTGGGCCTCCAGCTCGCCGAGGAGAGGCTCGTCGCGGCCCGGGAGACCGCGCTCGACGGGGTTCTCCGCGCCCAGGCCGTGCTCGAAGCGGCCGTCGACGATCTCGATCGGCTCGCCCTGGAGACGGAACGGTGGACGCTCGAAGAAGAGATCCTGGCCGCGAAGCGCGCGTCAGGGGCAATCGCCGAAGACGAGTGGACCGAGTTCCTCGAGTCGAAGGACGCCTTCGAGATCGACGCGCTCGGACGGGAGGTCACCCTGCTCGTCGCCTACCTCGAGTATCGCGACGCGCTCGGATTCGATCTCGACTGGAAGGACTGGTTGATATGAAGCGGTGGAAGCGATGGCAGTGGGCGATCCTCGCAGCTGTGGTGGTCGTCATCGGAGTGGGCATCGCGCTCGCCGTGATCCTCGGCGGGTCCGGATCGACGGCGAACGGGTCAGGCCAGGAGCGCGCGATCTACGTGGTGGAACGAGGGGATATCGAGAACACGCTCACCGTCTACGGTGAGGTCGTCGCCGCGCAGGAGTACACGTTCACGTTCGACGGCGACGCGGTCGAGGAGACCTACGTCAAGGTCGGCAACCGCGTCGAGGAGGGCGAGGTTCTCGTCGAACTCGACCGGACCCACGCCGAGCTATCGCTCCTGCAGGCGGAACGCGCCCTGCGCGAGGCGGAGGCCGAAGGCGTCCCGAACACGATCCGCGAGAAAGAGCTCGCCTACCAGATCGCGCTCGAGCAGTACGAGGAGACGACCCTTCGGGCGCCGTTCGCCGGCGTGATCACCCGAATCACCCAGGCCACGTCGTCGTCGGAGAACTGGAGCCTGAAGCTGATCGACACGAGCGAGCTCTACGTCGAAGCGAGCGTCGACCAGCTCGACGCACCGAACGTTGCCGTCGGCCAGACGGCCGAGGCGATCATCGAGCCGCTTCCCGACCAGTCGTGGACGGTGGAGCTCGTCGAGGTCGGCGGGATGGCGAATCCGAGCGGGAACAGCACCGTCGTCAGCGTGACCGCCAAGCTTCCCGAAGCCGATCCGCAGATCCTCGTCGGGTACACAGTGGAGATGGAGATCCAGATCGCCTACGCCGAGGACGTGCTGATCGTCCCGATCACGTGCCTCCTCGAGACGCCGCGCGGTTGGATGGTGACCAAAGCCACAGGCGACGAGCAGACGCCGCAGCCGGTGACGATCGGCGCGATGGACGACCAGTACGTCGAGATCGTCTCCGGACTGGCGGAAGGCGACACGATCCTTCTCAACTCCACCGTCGCCCCGGAGCGCCCGAGCGCCGAAGACCTGACCGAGGAGCAGCGGGAGCTGTTCCGCCAGCGGATGCAGGGCGGGGACGCTCCCGGCGGCTTCCCGGGCGGAGCGCCGTGACCGCCATGATCGAGCTTCGGGCCGTCACCAAGGATTACCCGATGGGCGAAGTCGTCTATCGGGCGCTGCGTGGGATCGACCTTGCCATCGACGAGGGCGCGTTCGCCGCGATCACCGGCGCGTCGGGGTCGGGGAAGTCGACGCTGATGCACGTCATCGGCGCCCTTCACCGACCGACGTCGGGGACGGCCCTGTTCGACGGACAGGATCTCGGGGCTCTGTCGCGGGAGGAACTGGCGATGATCCGAAACGAGAAGATCGGATTCATCTTCCAGCAGTTCTTCCTCCTCCCGCGATCGACTGCGCTCGTCAACGTCGAGCTCCCGCTCGCCTACGCCGGTGTGCCCAAGCGAGACCGAAGCGAGATCGCCCGGACGTGCCTCGAGCGGGTCGGTCTCGGCGATCACGCCCACCACCGCCCGACCCAGCTCTCGGGAGGGCAGTCGCAGCGGGTGGCGATCGCCCGAGGCCTGGCGAACTCGCCTCGGCTGATCCTCGGCGACGAGCCGACCGGAAACCTCGACAGCCGGACAAGCGAAGAGATCATGGCCCTGTTCCACTCGCTTCATGATGAGGGGAAGACGATCGTTCTCGTCACCCACGAGCAGGAGATCGCGCAAGTGACGAAGCGGGAGATCGTTCTGAAGGACGGCCTGGTGGAGGAGGATCGCAATGGGTCTTCGTGAGATGCTCCGAACCGCGCTCGGCGCCCTGCGGGCGCACAAGATGCGAAGCTCGCTGTCGGTCCTCGGCATCGTCATCGGCGTCGCCGCCGTCGTCGCGATCATCGCGCTGGTCAACGGCGCTACCGCCGAGGTCACCGCGCAGATCGCCGGCCTCGGGATGAAGACGATCACGATCGACATCTTCCCGACGGCGATCGCGTCGGCTGCGTCGACGCGGGCGCTGAGCGAGGAGCTGACGAGCGAAATCCTCGCCGCGCCATCGGTATCACAGGTCGTCCCGACGGCGACGACGTTCGCCTCGGCGGTGATCGACGGTGAGGACTGGCAGGTGATGCTCAACGGGGTCACGCCCGACTACCAGGACCTGTTCGAGGACTTCGACCCGACGAGCGGTCGTTTCCTCCACGCCGTCGACGACGACCGCAAGGTCGTCGTCCTCGGCGCCGGGTTTGCCGAGGACTACTTCCCCGACCGGGATCCGGTCGGCGAGGACCTCGTCCTCGTCGTCTCGGGCCAGCGGGCGGCATTCACGATCGTCGGCGTCATGAGCGAAGCGGGGACGGTCGGCTACCAGAACCTCGACGACGCCGTCTACGTTCCGCTGTCGACCGTGCAAATCCTCTCCGGGTCGCGCCAGTTCAGTTCGTACATCGCCCAGGCGGCGGACGAGACGGTGATTGAGCAAGCGGGGGCCGAGATCGAGGCGATCCTGGCCGAAGTGATCGATACGTCGAGCGCCGCCGGCCCGGGCGGAGCTCCCGGCGGAGGCCCCGGCGGCTTCCGGGGGCGCGACCCGTACACGGTCACGCTGCAGAAGGAAGCGATCGAGAGCTACGAGGAGACCGTCGACACGATGACGCTCATCCTCGGCGGCGTCGGGGCGATCAGTCTACTCGTAGGCGGGATCGGGATCATGAACATCATGCTCGTCTCCGTCACCGAGCGGACGCGCGAGATCGGAATCCGGATGGCGATCGGCGCCAAGCCGACCGACATCCGGACGCAGTTCCTCGTCGAGTCGGTCATGATCAGCCTCCTCGGCGGCGTGATCGGGCTCGGCCTCGGCTGGCTCTGCGCCTGGCTCGGGTCGCTGTTCGGCGGGTGGCCGTTCGTGATCTCGATCACGCCGGCCCTGCTCGCCTGCGGCTTCTCGCTGTTGATCGGAGTGACGTTCGGGCTCTACCCGGCCGTACGCGCCGCCCGACTCGACCCGGTGGAGGCCCTCCGGTACGAGTAGTCGGGCGGACGGGCGCGGAGGGGCAAATGCCCCTCCGCGCTTCCCCATCACACGGCGCAGTCGTTATGTAGTCTGGAAGAGACGAGGGAAGGGAATCATGAACCATCGCGCAACTTGGCTGGTTGGACTCGTCTGGCTCGGGATCGCCGCCCTGTTCCTCAGCGGGTGCTCCGGAGGTACGGGGGGCGCATCGTCGGCCGATCTGGAGTCCGTGCGAACGACCCTCCTCCACGAACTCAACGCTCTCGAGCAGCAGGTCACGGCGAATCGCGCGCAGATCGACGAACTGGCGGTCGCTCTCGAGCAGCGCCCTGTCGCGGAACCAGGAGATCGGCCGGGTTCTCCAAGCATCGGCGAACTCGAGGGCGCCGTCGCGTCGCTCGAGGCCCGAGTGGAGAGCCTGCAGACCCTCGCCGACGAGCTCGAGCAGACGCTGAGCGAGATGAAGTCGCGGGGGCCCGGCGGACGCGGCGGTTGACCGCGTCCGCCGAGGGGAGACGTTCGGGCGACGGGGGCCGCGGAGACTCTGCGCGAGCCTGACGAACCGAAAGGACGATGCCATGTCGAGCCCGTTTCCCGTCGTGACCGTCGATCCGATCCACGTATTGACCGTTCGAAGAACCCTGGCCGACCAGAGCGCCGTCGCCCTGGCACTCGCCGAGATCCTCCCCGATATCCGTGACACCCTCACCGGGCCACCGTTGGCCCTTCGGACCGGATTCCCGCGAGACGGCAAGGCCGACTTCGACCTTTGCTTCCCCGTGGCACCGAAAACCGAGCGGGACGGCTTCGTCGCCAGGACGCTGCCGAGTCTTCCCGTCTTCTCGATCGTTCACGAAGGTGCGCTGAAGGACGGGCCCGAGGGGACGAACCTCGCCGACACGTGGCAGCGATTCGTCGAGTTCGTCGGAGAGGCGGGCATCCTCGTCGGCGACGATCCGGCACGCTTCGTCTACCACGACGGGCTGGAGACGGTCGGAACGGACGCCGAGCGCGTCCGACTCGAGGTCCAGTACTCCTACCACATGCCGATGTGGCTTGCAGCGTTCCGAGACGGCGTCACCCGCTGCGTCGGCGCCGACGCGGCCGAGCGCATTCTCGCCGGAACCGACGGGCTCGCCGAGGCGTTCGATGGCCCGAAGGCCGCCGAGTGGGTCCAAGGCGCCGTCGAGCGACTCGATCGCGAAGTCGCCGACGAGCGATCGCGCGCCTGCATCCTGAACGCATGCGCTCATCACTACATCGTTCAGAGCGGCGAGCTCCTCCAGGCGGCGTGGGACGAGGTCGGACACGATCTGCGCGCGCTAATGCAGAAGATCACCGACGAGCCGTTCCTCGGGAGCAAGTACTGGCTCGACGAGTCGGGCGACGAACCGCTGATCTACATCGAGCGCCGGCCGGCGCGGTTGGAAGCGTACGAGAACGCGACCGATCCGGTCGAAAAGCGGTATCTGGCCTGTTTCTGCCCGCTCGTCCGCGACGCGATCCGGGACGGGAAGGACGTGTCGCGCACATTCTGCCACTGCTCGTCCGGATGGTATGTGCAGGAGTGGGCGATCGTCTTCGGCGAGAAGCCGCAGGTCGACCTGATCGAGACGATGCTCGACGGCGCCGACGCCTGCCTGTTCGCCGTCCACGTCCCGGAAGGATTCCTCCCAAAGCAGCCGTAGCGACAGCACCTCCGCTATCTGCACTCGGAGACGGATCGGTCGACTCCAGGCCGATCCGCTCTTTCGTGCGCTCCCTCGGCGCAGCCGTGGAGACCCGGCCCTGTTCCCGCCAGATCAGTTGCCCCGTCTCCGTTCTGCGCGATTGCGACCTTGCGGTTTTCCCGTTCCCACCGGACAACTTGAATACCGGAGGTGGTTGCCACGATCGAGATTCGCACCGTTGCGGGACCCGGACAGCGCTCGACGACTCATCTCGCAGTTTCCGGAGCTCGGCGCCGCCTCGTTGCCGGACGAGCACGCCCGCCCTTAGCTGGCTGCGCAACGGAGGATCAGCAGCGCGCGGAACGTGAGATCGGCGATCCGCCGCGACGGAGCCCTCCAGTCGCGCTCCAGCGCAAGACCGGCGTAGACACCCCACTTCTGGAAGGACGGGTGGTTCAGCTTCCGCCCAAAGAGACCATCCTCGAGCATTCCGGCGAGACGGTCCACGAGTTGCCGGACCGAAGGCACGAGGGAGAGGACGCCCACCCGCCCGAGGAGCTCCATCCGGTGGAACCAGAGCATCTGCCCGTAGCCGTCGACTTCGTCGAGTCCCGACGTGAAGTCGTTCATCGCGAAGGAGGCCGGAGCCATCAGCTGCGAGCCTAGACGGAGGTAGATCTCAGGGATTGGCGAAAGGTCAACCAAACGTTCCACCGCGCTTGCGACCGCACGCACGCTCCCTGTCGTTCGCCATCCGTGGGTTCCCGAGAGAAGGCGTAGATGGTAGATGCTCGGCCATTGGGCGCCCTCGCGGAAGACGAGCTTGCCCTTGTACTCCTCCGAGATCTCATCGACTGAGCGGACACTCAAGACGCTCCGAAAGCCCTCGAGCGCCCCCTCAACCTGCCGGGCAACGTGGGGTCTGTCCTCGTCCCCAGCGTACGCGTGGACCGCCGCCCGGATCATCTCCGAACCGCCGAGCCCCGCATCATCGAGGACTCGACCGACCTTCCCGATCCCCAGATGGAGACGGTCGTCACCAGCGGCCAACGCGTCGAGTGCCTTCGCGAGAACGGGGTGCTCCCGAGCCAGCCCTTTCTCGCACAGGAGACGGATCCCACCTTCGATCCCCTCTGTACCGTGGAAGGTATCCCCGATCCATCCGTCTTCCCGCGCGATGGAGAGGATTCGCTGCACGGATCGATCCTCCACGATCTTGGACTGAAGGTCTGCCATCCGCTCGCTTCGGGACGACGCGCCGAGAATCTCCCGGCGCGTTCGATACTCGATCGACGGGCCGGCAATCTCGAGCAGGCGGTCGACGTCCACCGCCTCGATCGTCGGATTCACGTCAGTCATCCGCGGCGAGCGCACGGGCGCGCTCGCGCGCGAGGTGGTTGTAGAAGGGGAACGCCGCCATCACCGCCGGATCCTCGGCAAGCTGGAGAACCGTCGCCACCAGCTCGTCGAACAGGGCGAGGTCGTCGGTCGGCCGCGCGTACTGCGTCGCGTAGCTGACGTAGGCCTCGAGGTGGTGCGGGGCGAGCTCGATGCACCGCGCGAAGTACGCCGGCGCGTCGCCGCGATCCCGGCCGATCACGAAGTACGCCTGGGCGATCAACGACCCCAGCGCGCGATGAGGGCCGGCGCCAGCGTACGCCTCGTCCAGCTCGAGCGCCCGCTCGAACGACGCATGGACGTCCCTGACGCCCCCCATGATCGCGGTCAGCTGATGGTAGTTGAGCCACTGTCCGAGCGCGTTTCCGTACCAGAAGATCGCCTCGACGTCGCCCGTCGACCGCAGCGCGGCGCGGAACCCGTCGCGCTTCTCTGCAGCACCGAAGTCCGGGTCGAGTCGAAGGCTGGCGAGCGCCGCGTCCTTCCCCGCCTCGTACGCCGTCTCTCGGTCGGCGTTCTCGACGAGGTACCCCTCGGCGAGTTCGAAGTACGCCTGGGCGAGTCGGTTCAGGACGTGCGACCGCGATTGGATCTCCGCCTCGGGAAGGACGGCGAGCGCCCCTTCCCAGACCTCGATCGCGTCGCGAAGGAGCGCCTCGTACGCGTCGAAATCGAACGGTCCGCTCCAGCGATCGAACAGCCGCTCCGCGGTCGCCATCGCCGCGGCCGGATCGAGTGCCGCGGGATCGAGTGCCGCGGGATCCTCCGTCGCCCCACACCCCACCCAGCCCGACGCGATCGCAACCAGGACCATCGCCCCCATCGAGATCCACTTCGTCATGCGTCCCCTCCTCGCCGGAACCCCGAGAGAATACCCGACGTTCCCGGCCCCCGACGGGCGGGCAGCGCGATTGGGCCGGTCGATCCCGAGCGGTATGATCGATCGCGAGGCGGCGGATGGAGATCGCGCAACGCATCGAGGAGCGGCTCGGACAGCAGGGTGACCTTCACCGGCGGCACGTCAACCCGGCCCTCGCCGAGATCGATGCCACGTTCGAGAAGGCGCATCGCCTCCGCGGCGGCCTGTGGGACATGGGCACGCGGATCGTCAAGTCGGCGCTGGCACGCTAGCGAGGCGTACGAAGGAGTGAGACGGAAGACAGACTGGAAGGGGAGCCCTCATGGTGCACGCAGAGGTCACAAGGGCAGGTTCCGGTCGCGTGATCGAGAGCGATCTTGGCGCGGTTTATGACCCACGAACCCAGATCGCGAAGCTCCGTGATTTCATCGCGAGGGACTGGTTGATCGAACGCGATCGTGGGGCAGGCATGCGAGACACGGTCAGAAACGTCGAAATCGCTGTCTTGGGTCTGGGCTGCCTCCGAGAGGAGATCAAGAAAGTCCGAGAGGCGTCGCTCCCTCGGGAGATGTACCGTGCGTCCAAGGCGTGCCGCACACACGCACCTGAGGATAGCCCTGAGTACTTCCTCCCGCCATGTGCGGCTGACGCAAACGGGAAGCGTCGCCCTGAGGGCCGCTTCAACGACATCGGACAACGCGCTCTGTACCTCGCAAGTCAGGATGACATCCTCCAGGCAGAGATGACACAGCAGGGTCGCCCAGGCGAGTTCGTGGTCGCAAGATTCCACATAGACCCCGGGAGAGTCAGGATCGCCAATCTGCTTCCTTCTGCCACCGTGGATCTGCCATACGTGAACGCCCTGGTTGGCGAGGCGGAGAGGAAGCGAACCACAGACGCAAGGCACACCGAGAGCGACCCGTACCCACACACCATCTACCTTCGTCACGAACTCGAGGACGCAGGGTTCCAGGGCGCGATCTATCCATCGGTCCACGACAATCACAAGGAGGATCCTGCCGGCTACAACCTCGTGGTGTTCGCGGAAGAGCTGTTCGACCGGATCATCATAGGCGGATGGACAGATGACGTCAGCTGCGAGGCCTTCCAGCCAGTACCGAGTCCATAGCCACAAGCCAGCATGGCTCGCAGTCGCGCAATCCGAATGCCGCTGCGGACCGTGACCGCAACGGATCGAGTGGGGACACATCCGCATTGCCGCGGCGGCGAAGGCCGTGACGTAATTCTCAGCGCAGGCCGGTGGAGAGGAACGTTCTGCGGCGAACGCGGACACGCCACTGAGCCGAAGCTCTCACGGATGCCTGGAGGCTCGATGACGGCGTCATCTGCTCGGGGCCTGTGCGCGGAGTTTCCTGGCGATGCAGCCAGCGCGACATCAGGCAACATCCGGGGAGTCTGGACGGGGTGTGGTATCCTGTCACCGCCCAACGAGTTACTTCACAGGCAGTTGGAGGGGAACCATGACCAAGCGGCTGACCGCGATCATCGAGAGAGAAGGGGATGGCTTTGTGGCCCTCTGCCCGGAGGTGGACGTCGCCAGCCAAGGGAACTCTGTCGACGAAGCTCGAGCGAATCTCCAGGAGGCGCTGGAGCTGTTCTTCGAGGCAGCGTCTGAAGAGGAGATCCGCCACCGACTCCGCGGCGAAGTCTACGTGACGCAGGTCGAGGTCACGCTTGGCTAGGCTTCGCCGACTCTCCGGTCAAGACGTCTGCGACATCCTCCGAAGACACGGCTTCGACGAAGTGCGCAGGCGCGGCAGTCACATCCTCATGCAGAAGAGCACCGGCCGAGGTACCGTGTCCGTTCCCGTTCCTGACCATGCGGAACTCAAGATCGGGACGCTTGCCTCAATCATCCGCCAATCGGGTCTTCCTCGAGCGGAGTTCGAGTAGATCCCACGCAGAGAACGCTGACAGCTACGTCCCGTGACCGAAGCGCTGCTCGCAGGCAGCTTCCCCGTTTGAGCGCGTGACGCGCTAGTCGTCGTCGCACCGCCACGGCGGGACGTAGAACGACTTCGTCACCGAGTCGGACAGCTCGTCGGCGTCCCAGACGGTGAGCGTCACCCAGTACCAGCCCGGGCGGCGGATTTCACGCTCGACTCTCGCACCCTCCAGGTAGACGAGGTCGCTCCACTCCCACTCGTAGAAGACGAGAGGAAGCCCGTCCGGATCGGACGATCGCGTACCGTCGAACGCCGCCTCGAACGGCACGAACGGGATCCGCTGGTCACTCGAGCACCAGCCGGGGATGTACGGTGGGATGTCGATCAGGATGCGCGCCATCGGCGCGTGAACGTCGATCGCCACTTCCGTCCCGTCGTCGGCGAGCCACGCAGCCTCGACCACCGTCACGTCGCCGAGCGGCCAGTCGATCTCCCAGATCCCGTACGGCGGAACCGAACCGGCGAAGGTGAGCACACCCTCCTCGTTGGCGTCGAGCGTCAGATCCGCCCCGATCCCGAGCAGGTAGACCGGCTCGACGCTCTCCGAGAACGTTACCCGGAGGCCGACGAACGTCTGATCGGTCCCATTGTAGAACATCCCCACGTTGCGGTCGGTTTGGTAGGTCTCGAACGGCCCTCCCGCCGCGAGAAGCGATCCGCCGAGAATCGCCACCAGCACGAGGAGCGAAGCTCGCATGTTCATCTGGACGTACCTCCTCCGCCGACAGCGTACCACGGCGAGGTTCACGGCGGAAGGCCACCCGTCTCCGCGCCGGTTCCCGCCGACCCTCGCCCGATAATCGCAACCGGTTTGACCGGCGGCGGCGGCCGACGCTAGGCTGCCCGCAGAGGTGAGAACGATGGCCAAGAGGCACTACCTCGCAGCTGGAATCGGGTGGATCGCGCTGACAGCGGCGCTGGCAGGGTGCGCGCTGTTCAACACCCCGCCGACGGCGATCTTCTCCGCGACGCCAACCTCGGGACCGTCCCCGCTCCTGGTCGCGTTCAACGCGGCCGCGTCAACCGACTCGGGCGGGCGAATCGTCTCGTACGACTGGAGCTTCGGCGACGGCCACACCGGCTCGGGCGCGAGCACGAGCCACGCGTACACGATGGAAGGAACGTTCACCGTCGTCCTAACGGTGACCGACAACTACGGCGCGACCGACACCGCTGCCGCAGAGATCGAGGTGCTCGCCCCGCTGAACGACCCGCCGACCGCGGCATTCACCGCCGCGCCGACGGCGGGGACACCCCCGCTGACCGTCCAGTTCAACGCCGGCGCTTCGTCGGATCCGGACGGAACGATCGATTCCTACGACTGGGACTTCGGCGACGGAAGCACCGGCTCCGGCCTGACGGTAACGCACACCTACACCACGGCCGGGGTGTTCGTCGTCCTTCTGACCGTCACCGACGACGGCGGATCGACCGACACGACCGACCAATCGATCACCGTCGCCGCGCCGGGCAACGCGTCGCCGACCGCCGCGTTCAGCTACCTGGGTGGGATGGGGTTCCTCCTCCCGATCACGGTCGAGTTCGACGCCACCTCGTCCTACGACGACGACGGTACGATCGTCGCCTACAGCTGGAACTTCGGAGATGGCGAGTACGGCGGTGGGAGCAAGGTCTCGCACGCCTACGACGCGTACGGAACGTACACCGTCGTCCTCATCGTCGTCGACGACGACGGCGCGATCGGCTCCCGCTCGCGAGACGTGAAAATCCAGTTCCTGATCATCCCCATCTAGGCGACGCGGGACAGACGCAGCGACAAGAACGGAGGCAACGGTGAGGCGAGGACTCGGAGTCGCGGTCGCAGTGCTAGCCTTGGCTGCGTGTACGGCCGGAGGGCAGACGGCGAAGATCGCAATCTGGGATCTCCCGGTACGGAACACGAACTTGTTCGACCTCTGCGCCACGGAGAGCGGCGTCTTCGTTGCGCTCCCTGGCACTCGCACCATCGCCGCGGTCGACCCGGTCACGGAGACCGTCCGGATGCTGGCGGTCGGCGAGGCCCCCGTGAGCCTCGCGTGGACGGACGAAGGGCTGTTCTTCTCGTTCTACGGCGGGATCGGCTTCGTCGATCCGGAGACGGGAGACACCGCTTCGTGGCGCATCCCCGGCTCCGTCGGCAAGGTTCGCTCGCTCGTGGACGCGGAGTTCACAACGGATCTGGTGACCCTCTGGTTCGCCCAGGAGTCCCCGGACAAGGTCGGTTCGTTCGAACCGTCCTCGATTCCCCGAGCGACCCCCGATGAGGAGATCCCTGAGCCTGTGGCCCTTCAAGCCGACAGCGCAGACGTTGCGGCGTCCCTCACTCCGGTCGAGCCGTCGTCGTACACGCTGGAGACGCCGCTTCTGTTTCGGACCGTCGGGTCGTATCAGGGCAACTTCGCCTGGTGGACCCCGTTCGTCCGGAGTCGCGGAGTCGACCGCCTCGCCGTTGGCGCGATGACTCGCCTCTGGTTCTCGCAATCAGGAGACACGATCTTCTTGCTCGAGTCGTTCTCCGACTCGATCTTCCGGCACAGCCTCGCCTCGGGAACGGTCGCGACGTCGGTAACCGTTTCCCCAGCCGGAGATGTCTGGTATCTCGACACCGCGGGGCGCGCCGCCTGTCGGCTCGATCCGAAGACGCTCGAGGTCACGGTCTGGGGACTCCCGGCGGGCGGGGCGCCGTACGATATCGCCGTCGGAGAGGCCGACGTTTGGGTCAGCAACCGCATCGCCGGGGCGATCGATCAGCTCGATCCGGCGACGGGCGAGATCCGCCGATGGTCGGTCGGCTCGGGGACGAAGCCGTCGATCCTCGGCATCGACGATGCCGGATCGGTCTGGTTCATCGAGGAGGCGAATCGAGCGATCGGCCGACTGACGGTCACGAATCCGTAGACGCGGCGCGACCGTCGGTTCTACTCGACCGCGCCCTCTCCCGTCTGAGGATCGGGCCCAGGTTCGCCGACGTCGATCGCCAGGGCGTCGAGGATCGCCTCGACCTCCTCCGGCGTCAGATCCGGACTCTGGGAGAGGTGGAACGCCGCCAACCCCGCCACGCACGGCGCTGCGAACGACGTTCCCGACCGCGACGCCAGCGAGCCCCCGGGGAGGAACGAGAAGACGTCGACCCCGTGGGCGCTGAGGTCGACTGCGCCACCGACGTTCGAGAACGGCGCCGGCTCGAGATCTCGATCGACCGCGCCGACGGTGATCACTTCCTCCCAATCTGCGATCGGGCCGAGACCCGCCGCGTCGTTCCCGGCGATCGCGACGATGACGACACCGCGCTCGATCGCTGATCGGAACGTCTCGCGAACGGCCGGAGGCGGATCCGCGACGGCGTAGATCGAGAAGTTGATCACCCGCGCGCCGTTGTCGACCGCGTACTCGACCGCCTCGACCAGTCGAATCCAATCCGCCGCGCAGAAGAACCCGTCTTCGTCGAGGAAGCGTAGATCCATGATCCACAACCCGCACCCGAGGCTCGGCGGACACCGCGCCTCGAAGCTGTTGGCGAGCAGACCGGCGACGAACGTGCCGTGCCAGTGAAGGGGGCTCCCCACCAGGCTGTCGCCGTCGCCGTCCTGGAAGTCCCATCCGTGCACGTCGTCGACGTACCCGTTTTCGTCGTCGTCGACCCCGTTGCCCGGTATCTCTCCGGCGTTTCGCCACATCCGACAGCTCAGGGCCGGAAGCTCCCGGTCGATCCCGGAGTCGATCACGGCGACGATCACGTCGCCGGGGCGCCGCTCGGGCGCCTCCGCCTCCGGATCGAAGAAGCTCAACGTACAGGTCACCATCACGTCGTCGTGGTGCTTGAACACCGTACTCGACAGGATCTCGCAGTCCTGGCCGACGTTCATCGCCGCGTTGCAGCAGGTGACGGCGAGTCGTCGGTAGTGGTCGCCGAGCTCGACCGCGCAGCCGTTGTTGTAGAGAAGATTGCAGTAACGGATCGCGATATCGGACGTGTAGCTCGTCGGCGTGCCGTCGATGAAGATCCCCGACCCCGGGCCGGTCACCGTGAGCGCTTCGAGCGTGATCCGCCGCGACGACAGCACGTGCACGGATCCGACGACCAGCACGGAAAGCGCCGGCTCTCGTGCCGCCTCCCAACAGACGATGCCGACGGGGATCGTGATCTCGACGTCGCCCCGAATCGTCAGATCCTCTTGCCCGTCGACGACGACCGTCTCGCGGTACGTCCCGGGCGTAACGAGAACGACGTCGCCCGGCAGCGCGGCGTCGACCGCCGCCTGGATCGACTCGAACGACTCGGGCACGCGAAGATCGCGGCTCAGTCCAACAATCCCGACGCACAGGCAGACGGCGAGTCCGACTGCGCCGGCCGACGACAGCGGCCGTATCCCCGTTCGCGTTCCGATCCTGTCTCTCCTTCCGGATGGCGCTCCCCGCAGCCGGCCCACCGACGGGCACGATTCTCAGGATCGAGCGCCTCCCTCTTCGACCTCACTGTATCGGAGAACGCACCGGTCGTCTCCCGTCCGCGTGCAGCGCTTGGCACTCGCTTGAGCGCATGCTCGGAGAACGCTAGTATCCGCGCTCACGGTCGGGCGACTCCGCCGATCTCCGGGAAGGGTGACATGACGACAACGAGCCGTACGAATCAAGCAACCCGGCACGTCCGCCGACGCCGCCTGACGCAATGGGGTCTCCTGTCGATCGTCCTCGTCACGATCGGACTCGGCTGGCGGTTCCCGTGGCTCGGCTTCTCGGTCCCGATCGTCATGCTCACCGGGATCCTCGTCTCGATCTTCCGCGGTCGGTACGTGTGCGGGAACCTTTGCCCGCGCGGATCGTTCTACGACCGCCTCGTGTCTCGATTCAGCCGGAGACGCGAGATCCCGCCATGGCTCCGATCGATGCCGCTTCGCTGGACCCTGTTCGCCGCGCTGATGGGATTCATGGTCTTCCGCATCCTCCAGGATCCGCTCGACCCGATGCACTGGGGACGCGTCTTCTGGATGATGTGTGTCGTCACGACCGCAATCGGGATCCCGCTCGCACTCCTCTACCATCCTCGCACCTGGTGCGCATTCTGCCCGATCGGCACCCTGCAGAATGCCCTCGGTGGCGGTCGGAATCCTCTCCGCATCGACGCTGATGCGTGCCGTGCGTGTCGTCTCTGCGAGGCCGCCTGTCCGATGGGGCTGACGATCGCCGACCACAGAGACGTTGGCGTTCTGCCGCATCACGATTGCGCCCGGTGCTCGGAATGCATCGCCGTCTGCCCGACCGGCGCGCTCGCCTGGTCGGAGCCGATGACGTCGGACTGATCGATCGACCGCCCGATGCAGCCGCTGTATCGGATGCCCTGGGGCTTGTGTCAGATCCCAGCTCTCGCTAGCTGGAGCTGTCCGCGGGTGGCGCGCTTCCGACGCACGAGTGCTCGGCGTCGAGTGACCCTTCGCAGATGGGGTATCCGAGCCTCGTCCACTCCGTAATTCCGCCGTCCAGATCGTAGACCTTGTCGAACCCGAGGTCGGTCATGATCCGGAGGGTCTTCCCCGTTCGGTTCCCCGTGCGGCAGTAGATGAGGTACGTGAGATCTCGATCGAGTTGTCCCAGATCGTCCTCGAACGTCGCCGCGTAGTAGTCGAGGCCGGTCGCCCCCGAGATGTGCCCCGCTTCGACCTCTGCCTCCGTCCGGATGTCGAGGAGGACGAACCCGGGGTCGTTCGCTCCCTGTTCGATAGCGACGACCGCCTCCGGTGGGGAGATGAGGCCGAACCCCTCCGATCCAAGCGAGGAGCTTCCTTCCGAGCCTCCGCCGGCCGGCGAAAGACACCCGACCGCGATGACACCCCCCAACAGGATGCCCGCAGCGGCCACAGCACGCATTGCGATACGACGCATCGAATCGACCTCCCTTCGCAGTCCAGGGAGTCTTCTCGCCGTCTGTGAACACGCGGTGAGGAGACTGCATGCGGCCGGTGAGCGCGCACTCCGCTCGGCTCTTGGCTACGGCGCCTCTCCCGCACTCCAGAGCGGTTTCCGGTAGACGAGGTGCTTGCGTGCGGTCGAGTACCCGAGGGACCCGTACAGCCGATCGGCGCCCGTCGGGCTCTCGGTGTCGACACCGAGGTACGTCTCTTCCATGCCCATCTCGCGGAACCTCTCGATGCTCCGCGTCAGAAGCGCGCGCGCAAGCCCCCGTCGGCGCCACCGTCGACGAACGAAGACGTTCTGCGTGTACCCGCGACGCACCCCGATCGCCTCGTTTCGTCTCTCGTCGACGTAGTTGAGCACCATGCCGGCGACTTCGTCGTCGTCCCAGGCGATCTGCCACAACTCGGGCTGGAACAGCCGCGACGTCGTCCATCGCGCGTAGTCCTCGTCCGTTCGAGGCGCGAAGCCCCAGTGATCACGATACGCCTCCTCCCAGGCGTCCCAGACGGCACGGTACTCGGAGGGCAGAGCCCTTCGAACGACGAGCCGCTCCGGCACGGCGGCCGGCGGAAGTGGCAGCGCTGTCGGCCGAGTCATCTCCACCATCGTCCGCGCGACCCGATAGCCGGACGAATCGAACAGAGCGATCGCGCCGGGCTCTCCGTCGGTCGTCCAGACGTGGTGCACCTTCTCCACGTTCTCGGGATGATCGGCCGCGACGAGGCGCGCGCGCGCCTCGTTCCAACGAAGGATTGCCGCACCAAGGCCTCGGCGTCGGAACCTCGGAATGACGAAGCCGATCGAGACGTAGAATCGAAGTCCCGCCTCTTCGTCCTTCCAGAAGACGCGCGAGTAGGCAACCGGCTCTCGACGGACCTCCGCGAACAGCACGTCCCGGTACGGATCGCAGTGCGTCAGGTGGGCGAACACGTGGGCGACATCCTCGACCGACTCGTTGTAGTTGAGCCGGTCCGCCTCGTTGCTGGCAGCCATGATCTCGACCATCACCGCATGATCCTCGGCTCCGCGGAAGCGACGGAACGTCAGACCCTCGATCGTCGGCGCATCCGGAACGCGGATTTCGATCGTCACGGTCAGAGTCTCCCTCGGCGACACCGCACCCGCAATGACTGCATCGTGGGACGTTCCCACGCCTCTCAGGCAGAGCCCGCGCAGGCGCGTTCCACGCGTGATCCTTCCATCCGGCCGCGAATTCGTATAGGATACGGACGGCCAGCGCCTCCGCGCCGGCCCGGGTGGCCAGGAGGTGTTTGCTGTCATGAGGTTGTGTCGCACGGTCTACCCGATCCTCGTCTGTCTGGCTCTCGCTGTCGTCGTTCAGGCGAGCCCCTGTTGCGTCACGTTGCCGGCGGCGTGCGCGCCCACGCTGCGCGTTCTCGTTCCGGATAGCGCCGCCGAGCGCTGGTACGCGTGCCGCAGAGTGGCGGAGGAGGATCTCGGCCTGACGATCGTCCTCGACGTCATGCCGACGGCGGAAGAGGGTACCCTCCCACCCCTTCACCCGATCGACGTGATGCGCGAGATCGTCTTCCGAATGATCGACGACGAGACGCTACCCGACATGGCGATGCTCCCGCGTGAGCTGGCCCGCGAGATCTCCGATCGTTGCTACGTCTACGATCTCGACGCGTACGCGTGCTGGCTTGGCGCCCCGTTCTACTACGACGGTGCGATCGACGGAATCGAGCTCCCCTGGTCGGCTGGGCTCGTGGTCGTCTTCTTCGAGCCGGGGCGAAGCGTGGAGCTGGGACTCGCTCTTCTCACGCATCCGGTGATCGCAAGCCTGCGCCCGCCGGAGGGGTGCTGCAACTGGCCGCCCCCGCCGCCGGAGCCGGTCTGCCCCTGCCCGCCGTTCACGCCGTAGCGAGAATCGCATCGGAAGCACGCGCCGGCCGCCGACGCCCCAAGGTGGGTTCGGATGCTCCCTGCGTCGCGACGAACCGAGGTGTCCGTCCCGAAAGGAGATCCGCCATGAAGAGAGCCACCGTCCTCACTGCGATCCTGCTCGCGCTTGCCGTAGCCCCGATGGTCGGTCTTGCTGAGGAGACGTCGGTGTGCATTCCCTACTCCGTCGCCGCGGCGTCTGCCGCGAACCTCGTCGACGCCCACGTCGGCGGCCTCCTCTACACAATGGAGCTTCTCGCCTCCACCGCCGACCTTCAGGTCGGCGTATGGACAGGAATGCGCAATTTGCTGGGACGATTCGAGCAGCTTCCAATCTCGTTCAACGCGTGGTTCCTCCTCCCGGACGGCTCCTACTACAAGGTTGAGAGCGGCCTGACCGGGAAGAACCTCTCCGATCGCGCCTACTTCCCGAAGGTGATGGCCGGTGAGACGACACTCGGGGATCTCGTCGTCAGCAAGTCGACCGGACGGAAGTCGATGGTCCTGACCGTTCCGATCGTCCGAAGCGGCGCAGTCGTCGGCGCGCTCGGCGCGACCGTCTATCTCGATGACCTCAGCCAACTGATCGCCGATGCCTTGGACCTTCCAGCCGAGGTCGGCTTCTACGCACGGACGGCGGACGAGCGGATTGCCCTGCACACCGACCCGGACCTTCTGCTCGAGGGCGCGTCGACCGCGGGCGTCTCCGCCGTCGCCGAAGCCTTCTCCGAGACCCTCGGGTGGGCCGTCGTCGTCGGATCGACGGGAGACTGAGCGAGCAACCGCCACGCCCGTAGGTAGCCAGCGCCGGCGCCGTTCGCGTGACTGGCCGCAGAACCGCTGAACGGACGACGTCGAGCGGCTCCGCCGATGCCCTCGACGCTCGGCTTGTTTCGCGCGCTCCGAGCGGCATTCGAGCGTCACTCGCCTCGATCGCACAACCCCCAGCGATCGCTTGCACTCCCACGACAGGTGTGTCAGGATGCGTTCGATACACTGAGTGGAGGTGCCTCGCATGCACGATCATGAAACCGACGAACAGGTGTTCGCGGCGACGTTGACGGCGACGAAGGCGGTCGCTCAGTCACTTGCAGTCCGATCGTGGCGAACGTTCGTCACCGATCCGATTGCATCCGCAGCAGCGTTGACGGAGGGGCGGGTTCGCGCCGCGATCGATCGGATCCGGCTCGTCGATGCCTTCCTCGAGGGGATCGCCGGCGCAGAAGCGTCCGCCCGCCAGACCCGGTCGCGAACCCTCGCCGAAGGGTGGGCTTGGCTCGCGGCTCTTCACCGGTTCGACCCCGCCGCCGCCGGGACCCTCGCCGCGAATCTGGCGGAGATCGGCGATCGACCGGACGAGCCTCCCGCAGTCCCCCCGGAGGAGATCGATCTCGCCGAGCTGTCCGACCTCGACGCCGCCTGCGTCGTCCTCTCCCTCGCCGCCGCACCGATGCGGGAGAGCGAGATCGAGGCGTGCCTCGAGGCGGCCGGCAGGACGTTCCATGCAGGCGAGCTCCGTGCAGCGCTCGAGCAAGGGAGGGACCGTGGAGATCTGGCGATGGATCCCGCCACCGTCGGAGTCGGAATGACGCCGAAGTGGACGCTCGCGGCGAGCGCTCCGTCGTGACCGCGTCGCCGCTCGGCTTCTTCAAGTCGTGTCGATCCGCTATCCTCGCTCCGTGTCCGAGATCCGGATCAACCGCGCGCCGTTTCTGACCCTGTGGGCCTCCGTTGTTGCCCGGCGCCTCGGGTATGACGAGGAGGCGTCGCTCTCCCTCGGCCGCGCCGTCGCCGGACTGACGGCACAGTCGAAGGGGCGCCGCCTCGGCATCTTCACTCCGAGCTCGGCCGAAGCGCGCGCGAAGCTCCGGTCGGAGCGAGACGCGATCGGGGCAACGTCAGTCGAGATGATGGACCGCGTCATCCCCTGCGTGAAGACGCAAGACGGGCTTCGAGCGTTGTCCAAGGCCGCGCCGATCGATCCGGCGAGTGTTCGCAAGTACCTCTCCGGACGGTTCAAGGAGTCTCTGCCGGACGTGGAACGCAAGCTGGTCGCGCTCGCCGAGACGTTCACACGCGACGAACTCGACGACGCCGCGATGGATGTCTACATGCGCCTGCGCCCGAACGTTCCCAAAGGACGCGACGGGTGGGGGAAGAATGGGACTCCTCGACACGGCGACGATCGATCGGCTGACCGAGTCGCGTCGCGACCCGTAGGAGGACCGAGCACGCCGCGGGATCCCGTTGAACGATCCTCCGCCTCGGACGGGACCGAGCACGTCCGGCTACTCGACGAATGTCTCGAGGAACGCACGCGCCGCCGGGGACCGGCGGACGTTCTCGTCGACCCCCAGCCTGTAGGGACTGCTGAGCCGATCGGAGTTGGCGAACAGGAGGAACGTCAGTCCCCGATCGGGCACCTTGACGATCAGGGTCGACGTGCAGTCCCAGTACCCGTAGTGCCAGACGTAGCGAAGCCCTCGGCGCTTCTGGACGAACCACCCGAATCCGTACGGAAGCGACCGTCCGCTCGTCGAGACAAACGGCGTCCACGCGAGGGCCTGCATCTCCGCGGAGAGGAAGCGATGGGCGTCGATTGCGGCGTCGAACGCCGCGTAGTCGGCGACCGACGAGATCAGGCCCGCCGCGGAGCCGAAGTACTCGGCGTACTCCCCGACGACGTTCCCGTAGCCCTTGACGAGCCAGTACGGCGTGGCGAGACGATCCCACGCCTGCTGGAAACTCGACTCGCCGGCTCCCGCCTCGAATGCCGCGACCTCCGCGCCGACCGGTGCCGGCAGGGTGTCGTGGAAATCGAGCGGGTCGACGATCCGCTCGATGAGAAGGTCGCGGAACGTCCTCCCCGTCGCCGCCTCCATCACCCGATCGATCTGCCCGAAGCAGTCGCCGCTGTAGCGATACCGCCTTCCCGGCGTTCCCCGTGACGTGTGCGACAGCAGGTGCTTGACGCGCACCGTCCCCCGCCCAGTCGGAACGGCGAATCCGTAGTCGGTCACCGGATCGTCCAGGCCGACCCGCCCTTCCTCGACCAGCTGGAGGAGAACCGTCGCTCCGAACGGCTTGGTGAGCGACGCCAGGTGATACGGCGTATGCGGGGTCGCCGGCGTCCCCGACGCGATGTCGGCGCACCCGAATCCGCGCGCCCAGAGCAAGGCTCCGTCCTTCACCACGGCCGCCGAGAAGCCGGGGATCGCCAGACGCCGTCGGAGACGATCGAGCAGGACCTCCAGTCGTCCGATTCTCCGGGCATCATCGGATGCAATCGCGTCTGCGAGATGGACGACGCCGGACTCGGCCAGGGCGAACGATGACTGGAAGCTCCCGGTCGGGCTGCAGCACGGAACGGGCGCGTACGATGTCGGTGCAACGAGGCCGGGGAACAGGCCGACGACCGCGATCGCGGCAACGAGCAGCATGGACAAGATGCGGGACATCGCCTCACCTCCGCCGGGATTCTTGCAGATCGGCTCCGCACGGGACAAGCGCGCGCGAAGGCCTCCCCTAGTTGGCCCGTTGCGCCAACGTCGCTACGATGCTCCCGTGGTGTTCCACAAGGGGGGATCAAGATGAGCAGCTCCACGCGTCTCAGACTCGCCGTCCTGATCGCAGCGATGACGGCGGTCGTCCTTCTGTCCGTCGTTCCGACGAGCGCGTACGGGCGGTACGAGTTCGGAATCGGGCTCCCGGTGTCCACGTCGTTCAGCTTCGCCTCGTTCAGCCTTGGCCTGGAAGCGTACGCGCGCGTCCTGCTCGGCATGCTGGCGTGGGAGATCGCGCTCCAGAGTCCGACGAGCTTCGGAAGCCTGTACATCCGGAACACGATCTCGACGACATCGGCGTTCTTCCTCGCCCTCGGGCACGTGACCAACCTGTTCCCGCACTTCGGATCGACCTACTTCACACTCGGCGCTGGACTCGCGTTCGGGCAAGCGTTCGTCGCGCGGATCGCCGTCAACCTTGCGCTGTCGGTCGGAGGCGGATTCTTCCCGTTCCTCGAGTTCCGGTTCCAGTTCGGACTCGATCCGTAGCCGAAGAGCGGGCTCAGCCGAGACGCGGCCTGGCGGATCCCGATCCGGTAGGCGTGGTTGATTCGGCAGATTTCGAGGAGTTGCCCCGCGTAACTCTGCACCGTCCGCGGCACGCAGACAGGGACTACCTGTCCGTGTGACCCGACACGGAGCGTGCGGTTGGCGATGATCCGATCGGCCTGCACGCCGGCAGACGCACGATCGTCGAGAGGGCGTACCCCTGTTGACCGGTCCTCGATCGATGCGAGCGAGCCGAGCCCGACGATGACCCCGCCGCGGACGTGCAGCGTCAGCCTGAATCCATCTCCCGAGTACTGAACGTCGACGTTCTCGTTCCGCGATCGTTCGGCAACCTGGGGTGCAGCGGCGTGCTCGAGGGCGACCAGCCGATCGCGCAGCGTGCCCGCACGCTCGTAGTCACGCCGCGCTGAAGCCTCCCTCATGTCTTCCTCGAGCGCGCGCAGATACTGCGCGGGCGGGCGTCGAAGGAAACGGCTCGCGTCACGAACGAGCGTCCGATACGCCTTCTCCGTGATCCGATCGACGCACGGGGCTGCACACGCTCCGGATGCGCCGCGCGCGCACGGCGTCGACGGCAGACTGTGGCAGACACGCAGGGGGAACTCGGCTCGGAGTGCGTCGAGAATCCGGTTGCGCAGCCGCCACCCGACGTACGGTCCGAACAGCCGTCCGACGGCGATCGACGCCCCGACGAGCGCGTAGTTCGCCCGACGCTTGCGGTACGGAACGAAGCGAGGGAACGCCTCCTCGGTTCGGGCGATGTAGTAGTAGCTGTCGTCGTCCCGCGCGAACCGGCTGTTGAACGCCGGCCGGTGGTGACGGATCAGGTTGCTCTCGAGAACGAGCGCCTCGCGCTCGTTTCGAGCGAGGATGACCTCGATCCCACGAATCCGGCCGATCATCTCCGCCTTGCGATGCCGCCGGTTGGAGGTTCGGAAGTACGAGGCAAGACGCCGACGCAGGTTCACCGCCTTGCCGACGTAGAGGAGCCGCCCTTGGCTGTCCCGGAACAGGTAGCATCCCGACGCCTCCGGGTACGCCTCCGACTGAAACGCAAACGGGGCGGGCGGCGCATCCGTGGATCGGGTTCCGTTCGTCATCGCCGGAGACGGTAGGCGAGCGCCCCGCCGTCACGCAAGCGCAACGTCTCATCGCTTCTCCATGCTCCACTCATAGTTCGTTCACAGCACGCGTGTCCGATGGAGAACCGAGGAGGGGATGGGAATGGAGAGACAAAGAAACAGGCGGCTTCGAGCCGGGATCGCGGTCGTAGGTCTCTGCCTGACCGTCGCACTCGCAGCCACCGCCCAGCTCGCCGAGCTTCAGGACGCCGTCATCTCCGTCTACGAGACGGCGTCTCCTGCCGTCGTGCACATCACTGTTCGCGGCACCACCGAGAACGCGTTCATGCAGCCGATCCCCGTCGAGGGATCCGGGTCGGGATTCCTCTACGACCGGGAAGGGCACATCGTCACCAACTACCACGTGATCGAAGACGCCGAGGAGATCACGGTTGCGTTCGGCGGATCCGACTGCTGTCCTGCCGAGGTCGTCGGTGTCGATCCGTCGACCGACCTCGCCGTCCTTCGCGTTGACCGACCCGACCTCCCCGCGCCTCTTCCGCTGGGAGACTCCGACGCGTTGCAGGTCGGGCAGTTCATCGTGGCCATCGGGAACCCCTTCGGGCTCGAGCAGACGATGACCTTCGGGATCGTCAGCGCGCTGGAGCGGGTGATCCAGAGTCCGGACGGCCGGTTCGTCGGAGAAGCCATCCAGACTGACGCCGCGGTCAATCCGGGCAACTCCGGCGGTCCGATGCTGAATCTGTCGGGGGAGGTCGTCGGCGTCACGTCGCAGATCATCAGCCCCGTCCGAGGATCGTCCGGCGTGGGATTCGCCATCTCTGCGAGCACAGTCCGCAGGGTGGTTCCGTCGCTCGTCGCGACCGGTCGCTTCCCGCATCCTTACCTTGGGATCTCCGGATTCGGCTTGACTCCCGAGATTCGACAGCTCTTCCGCGCGAACGACGTCCCCCTCCCATTCACCGAGGGGGTTCTCATCACGTCGATCGAAGCGGCGAGCCCGGCCGACTTCGCCGGTCTCCGCGCCGGATACGACCGACTTACGGTCGCAGGCTTCGAGATCCGGGTTGGCGGCGACGTCATCCTGGCAATCGACGGCCAGCGCGTCGCATCGATGCTCGAGCTGACCGTCTATCTCGACGTCGCAACGTCTGTCGGCCAGACGGTCGAGGTCGCAATCCTGCGTGACGGAGAACGCCTCGTCATCCCGATCGTCGTCGGTGAACGCCCTCCCTTCCTGTAGGACTTCGCATGCCCCGACCGCACGCGCTCTTCACATGAGTTGGCCGTCCGCCTCGGTTCGACTACAGTGAGGTGGACAGCTTGCCCAAGGAGGCGGGGAACCGATGAACAACACGCTTCTGTGGATCATTCTCGGGGTGGCCCTCGTGGCCGGAGGGATCGCCGCCTGGCTCCTCCTGTCACCCCAGGACGCAGTCCCGACGGCACCCGAGGTCGCCGAGCCCACCGTCAGTGAGCCGACGGAACCGGAGCCTGCTGTGGTCGTCGTGCCTGAGCCGGTGCAGACGGAATCGGCGGCCCTCGTCGAGCCGTCTCCACCATGGGCGATCGACGGCGTCGTCGATCTTGGCGAGTACCCCCACTCGACGACGGTCGTCGACGTCCAGGTCAGCTGGGCGAACGACTCGAATCTGCTGCGCATCGGTCTCGAGAGCCCGGGAACGGGATACGTAGCTCTCGGGCTCGACCCCGAAGCCCAGATGGAAGGGGCGAACTACATCATCGGCTACGTGAACGAAGGGGACACGTTCATCCGCGATGACTTCGGGACCAGCCCCACCGGGCACACCGCGGACACAGATCGCGGAGGGGCGAGCAACATCCTCTCGTCAGCGGGAACCGAGTGGGCCGATCACACGGTGCTCGAGTTCGCCATCCCTCTCGACTCCGGAGACGCAATGGACAAGCCGCTGCGGCCCGGCGAGACGTACGCGATCCTCGTCGCCTACCATGACCTCCAGGACGGGTTCGATGCGCGCCACAGCCGCCGAGGCTCGGGCGAGATCAAACTCGATCCGGCACCGTAGGCCGCTCCGGCACCATCGTGGATCGGATCGTGCAGAAGGATGCAGTCCTCGCGACGGCGGGGTTCCTGTTCGGCCTATTCGCGATCCCCGTTCTCGTCTTCTCCGGCGGATCGCTCGTCCTCGCAGCCGTGTTCGCCGTCGCCGCGATCTCGGCGAGTCTGATCGCGATGGGTTCCGCATCACGGCCGATCCGCGCGCTCGCGTGGGCGGGGTTCGTGATGGGCACCGCCGGCTTGTGGTACACGATCACCGGATGGGCGGTCGCCCTCGACATCGCCGAAGCAATCGGGGCGCTCTTCTAGCCATCGCCGCTACGACGACGGCGCGTAGAGCGCGTACCCGGAGAGCGAAGGCAGGACGAGCAGGTCATCGGTGACGCATCCGATCGGACGATCGAGGAGCGTCGTGTCGGTGATGACCGGCTGAAGCGTAAGCTGGGCCTGGAAGGCACCGTTGACCGCGACGTCGAACGTCGCACCGAGCGAGAGGCTCGGCAGCTCAGCCAGCGGGATGAGAGCCCATCCGTCCGACCGACGAACGAAGGTCATCACCGGGAACGACACCGAGAGGTCCCCCCTCACGGCTGTGCCGAGCGACGGCTCGACGCTTGCGTGCGCGAACGCTTCGACGAGCGGCCGGAGGAGGCGTTGCTCCTCGTCGAACGGCCACAGAACCGTCACTCCGCCGCCCGCGTCGAGTCGCTCGGTGAGTCGCCCGTGGTAGAGGACCGTCGCCCCGAGACTGGTCAAGTGCGAGTCGGTGAGCGCGTGAATCTCGACGCGGTTCGATCCGTCGAATTCCGCTCCCATGCCGAGCGACAGGGAGATGTCCCAAGCACGTCCCGACTCGCCGCCCTCGACGGCCGGGATCATGTGGATGCCGAAGTAGATGGGACCGAGCTTCGCGCCCGCCGCCGGGACAGCGAGCACACCGACCGCGATGATGCCCACGCAGAAGAGCCGTCGCCGCTTCATGTTCCTCCTTCTCCCCTGATCGAGTCCTCTTCCCTTCCTACACGCGCGATCGGGACGCGTTCCCGCCCAAGCCGTCCGCGCCCCAACGCACCTCCCAGGGCACCGCCCCCTCGAATCGCACCGTTGTCTGCCGTGATCGATCCCGCGACGCAATCCTATCTCATGCCCCAAACTCACTTAGATTGGGCCTTTCGGTTCGGGTGGGCTATACTCAGCCCCTCCCCGAACGTCCGGGAGCCATGTCCGATTTCACCGTGAGGGAGCGTTGCCCATGCCCACCGATCCGGTGATCCGCGTTGACGAGCTTCGTAGAGTCTTCCGCGTCAGGCGACGCGAGGCCAAGGGACAGCGCCGCGAGATCGAGGCGCTCGCCGGCGTCAGCCTCGCCGTTGACGACGGGGAGCTGTTCGGTGTTCTCGGTCCGAACGGTGCCGGCAAGACGACGCTGATCAAGATCCTGTCGACCCTCCTTGCGCCGACGTCGGGAACCGCCCGCGTCGCCGGGGTCGATGTCGTCGAGAACCCATGGGAGGTCCGGCGTCACATCAGCATGGTCTCGGGAGGGGAGTCGTCCGGGTACGGCCTTCTCACCGTCGAGGAGAACCTGTGGATGTTCTCGCAGTTCTACGGCATCGACACGCAGACCGCACGCACGAAGATCCGTGAGCTGCTCGCGATCGTCGGCCTCGCCGACCGTTCGCGGACGAAGATCTTCCACCTCTCGACCGGGATGCGCCAGAAGATGAACTTCGTCCGTGGATTCCTGACCGATCCCGAGATCCTGTTCCTCGACGAGCCGACCCTCGGGCTCGACGTCCAGACCGCGCGCGTGCTTCGGGACTACATTCGCAGCTGGGTCGATGACCGTCCCGGGCGGACGATCCTGTTGACGACGCACGCGATGCACGAGGCGGACGAGCTCTGTGATCGTGTCGCGATCATCGACCGTGGGCACATCCTCGCCTGCGATCCGCCGGCGACCCTCAAGCGCAACCTCCAACGCGAAGCGATCTTCCGGCTGCGGATCGGCGGGCTCCCCGATGTGGAGGCCGCCGTAGCCGACGTCGCGGGCATCGAGCAGCTGACGCAGACGAGAAGAGACGATCACACCGAGATCGACGTCATCCTCGACGACGAGAACGCGCTCGGCGATCTGCTCGGCTCAGTCCAGCAGGGAGGCGGGCACCTTCACTCCCTCGAGAAGCGGGAGCCAACGCTCGAGGACGTCTTCCTCCGCATCGTCGGCTACGGGTTCGAGGAGGCGGAGGAGCAGATCACGTGAGCCAACCTTCGCGGTTCACGATCTTCTGGAGAACGGTCCGCGGGAGAGCCTACCCACGCATCATCGGACTGCAGCGCGAGAAGAGCTGGTTCTTCTTCGACGTCTTCCTCCCCCTCCTCCAGGTCGCCGCCTACGTCTACATCTACCGGGTGATCGAGGCCCCGACCGAGTTCGTCGGTTTCGTCGTTCTCGGCGGCGCGATGACCGCCTACTGGATGAACATCATGTGGAACATGGCGAGCCAGTTCTACTGGGAGAAGGAGACCGGGAACCTCGAGCTGTACATCATCGCCCCGACCTCGCGGATGGCGATCCTCCTC